>JAEHJW020001399.1_pt1 | contig 47112 bp, 66 predicted proteins | sample 9271431 | NCBI WGS metagenome assembly JAEHJW02
CCTCCCTGCTCCAGAGAACCTCGAATGCGAAGCCGGCGGGTAGGGCGAACCTCTGGAGCCGACGAGCGGGCTCGAACCGCTGACCTGCTGATTACGAAGCATCAGAGGAGCGTCGGCAGGCGTGAATCCCCTCGTAAAGTGGGCGCTTTCGGGCAGTCGCGGTCTGCCCTTTTGAGGCAATGCGGGGGCAGTTTTTTGGGGCAGAAACGCGGGGCCCGAGCCGACGCCAGGGGCGACTTGCTTGGGGATAATCGAACCTGTGTTCGACTGGCGAAGGTCGAACCTCTGTTTGCTTTACGGGGTGCCCGTCCCGTGCTATACTATGGACACACGAGAGGCCCGAGCGATCAGACCCGAGCCCCTCAGCACACCGATCGATAGGAGATCAGCATGCAGTCACAGTCTACCAGCCCCGCGCTCGCGCGCGCAATCGACTATCTCGATGCCGTCAAAGTGGCCTCGGGTGGCGACCATACCCCTTACGGTATGGTGATGCGGGACCTCTACGCATACCGTGCAGACGAGACTCGGCGCTACTACATCGTAGACGCCGATGACCTGGTGAGCCTGACCCGCTACATCTTGGATGAGCAGCGAATGGGCTACTCCGAGTGGTGCGCCGATACCAAGGCCATCGAGATGCCCGCTTGGTGGACCCCTGAACAGCGATTCGCGTGGTCCGTAAATGCGAGCGATGATCGCGAGTGCGAGCGCCTTCCTGGCGTTACGACATTTGCGACAGCCAAGGAGGCGCGGGCCGCAAAAAGAAACTGGGGATCGGCGCCGGATGCGCTCACGACGCTCTACGTCGAGCGCATCACCGCCAACCTCGCCACCGGCGAGGAGGTAGAGGCGTGACCGAACGCTACGCTTGCGCACTCTGTGAGCGGCCACTTACCCTCGCTCAGATAGCGATCGCGGAAAGTAGGGGGCGACCCGCCATCTACTGCTCCCCGCGCTGCCGCGAGACGGCACGCAAGCGCAGGACGCGCGCACGCAAGCGCGCGAAGGCGCAGTCATGAAGGCGCTGAGCATCCGGCCGCCCTGGGCGCACGCCATCGCGCACCTTGGTAAGCGGGTCGAGAACCGCACGTGGGCGACGCGCTACCGCGGGCCAGTCCTCATTCACGCCAGCTCGACGAAGTGCGCGGCCGACCTCCGCGAACTCGAGGAGATCGTCGGGGCGGCAATCAACCCCGATACGTTCGTCAGCGGGGCGATCATCGCCGTCGCCGATCTCGTCGATTGCGTCGACGGCGTCGAGGCACCATCGCGCTGGACCTGCGGGCCGATTGCCTGGAGGCTCGACAACGTGCGTCTCCTTGCCGAACCCGTACCGGTGAGCGGACGGCTGGGGCTTTGGACGCCGACGTCTACCGTGATGTGGCGGGTTCTGAGCCAACTGGCGCCCGTGCGCGGCGTTGCGCCTCGGGAACGTACTCCCAGCTGCAAACCAGCCGATTCGTCGCGCGCTCAAGATCTTTGCGCTTCTTGAACGCCTTGGTGTCCGGCCTGTTGCGATGCGGCCCGCGAACGAGTCGCCACGCCGCATCGCCTTTTCCGGCGCGCTTCGCCCAGAACTCGTTCACGACCTGCGAGCCGACGATATTCCGGACACGCACGCCCTTCGTCCGGTGCGTGAACTCGGCGGCGGCCTCGAAGAATCTCATGCCGATGCCAAGCCCTTGAAAATCCGGCAGCACCACGCCCGCGCCGCCAATAAATAGGCCCGCAACGCCCGCAGCCGCGTGGTAAGAATCGATCGCGACGATTTTCCTGCGCTCCTCGATTTGCACAACGCCGAGGAAGACTGTCGCATGCCGTGGGATCGGCCGGCCTAAATAATGATTGTGCGCAAACAGGGGGTATGCTCGATAGCTGCCAGGATAGATCCGGAGAATGATTTGAGGCCGTCGAAGACGCCCCCAATGGAGCGAGTGATCTTCCGTTCGGTAGACCCAATCGGGCTCGAGCCACTCGATAATATCGGAATGGCAGCTGATCGCCACGAACCGTTTGCCCGGACGGCGGCGAACCTCTTTTGAGACGGCGAAGGCTGCTGCCTTGGCGACGTCGCGGTCGACGACGCTCGTGAACTCGTCGTACACCACGTATTCTGACATCGCGAGTGCGCGAGCGAGATCGGCACGAAAGCGTTGCCCGTTCGATAGCGCGGTGTACGGCAGAAGCCATACGGGTGTCGACGAGAGGCCGACCGCGGTGAGCAGTCGCGTGACGTCGTTCACGGACAGGGCTTTCGGGAAATCGTCTACGATCGCCGCGCCGCCCCAGGCGAAGCTCTCCACGATCGATTCCGCCGGGAACGCCTGCCGGGCCAGTAAGGATTTTCCGCTGCCGCTCGGTCCCACGATCAAGCCCACCTGCCAATCCTCGCGATCGGTGGGAAGATCCGCCTCGAACGAAAAGGTTGAGCGAGCGCCCGGGTCATAATCAAACTTTCCGATGATTGCTGCAGCGCGAAAACTCGTGCTGACGGGTGACGAGACGGATACGGTGTACTTCACCGGCCGGCCTGTACGTCCGCCCATTTCGCGGGATAGCCCTGCGCACGAATGGCGGCGCGGATAGCGCCGGCGCTGCAGCCGAGATCTTTCGCCGCCTGACGGACCCCAACGCGCAGGGCCAGACTTACGGCGCGCTCTTCGTCAATCACGCCTAAAGAGCGAGAACGCGGACCGCCCATCCCTCCTCCTTGAGTCGTCGGTATAGCGACTCTTGATCGTGCTCATTCTCTACCGTGACGACGACCTCGAGGCGCGTCGCGTGGCCGATCTCGGCAACCTCGTCTTCGTCGACCGGCGGGAGCAGCGCGTCGAGCCGCAGGTCGTGCATCATCTGCGAATCCTGCTCCTGTAACTCGGCGAGCATCGCATCGATCTCGTCCGTGAAGTCGCCGGCGATCTTCGGGTTATTGAGCGTCACGTTGAGCGCGCGCTCGTCCTTCTCGGCCAGATCGACGACAAGTACGTCGGCTTGCGTCTCGCCCGATTCCCGCAGCGCCAGCACCCGCTGGTGGCCGCCGACGACGTGCCCCGTCCGGCGATTAAAGACGATCGGCTGCACGAGGCCGAATCGCTTGAGCGATGCGCGCAAGCCCTTCAGCGCCGTCGCCGAGATCTTCCGAGGATTGTACGGCGCCGGCTTGAGGTCGTCGAGCGCCATGCGCACGAGCGGCTGCCGCACGCCCTGCTTCGCGGCAGAGGCTTTAGGTCGTTTCGCTTTCGGCGCCCGCGACGCCGGCGAGCGGCTCTTGCGCGTCGCCATAGGTGCACCTACTTAGATATGCCCGCATCGGCATACCTGCCTCGGTATGGCTATGAAATGCAAAAGGCCCCCGGCGAAGCCAGGGGCCAACGATGGAGAAGTCGTGCGCTGCTTAAAACTTGACCAGCGCGCTCACGCCAATCTTCGCGCCGTGGTTCGCCGTGACGGAAGGCCCTATACACAGCGACGTTCCCGGCAAGCAGTACGCGAGCGCCGCAACCGGTGCGAGATGCCCAGCGACCTGAACGGCCCCAAGGTCGAGCTCGTACTGCTTGCGCCGCACGATCGCATACGACAGGCCGTCGCCGCCGCTGCCGATGATCGAGCCGACCCGCGACGTCGGCACTTCTTGCCGAGTGATATGCACGTCCGTCTTGATCGTCGTGTCTTTGAGGGCGTGCGTCGTGGCGGCGTAATCTGCGGCGTAGACCTGCCGAAAGAGCGCGTTCGTCGGTGTCGGCGCCGGGGTCGGCGCGGCGAGCGCGGAGTGAACGGCGATGGCCTCGACGGTGTGCAGGCGCAACGCCGAGAGCAGTTGCCCGATCTGGGCGTCCGAGAGCCCGTGCGCGATGCCGGCGCTGCGGATGACGGCGATGGCCGGCTGCTGCAGATACGGCGCGCGCGATGCCGTGCCCGCTGCGAGCAGTTGATCGGCCTGGATGAGCGCCTGCACGGTGTGTTCTAGTGGGTTTGGCGTGAAGACGGCCACCGGGCCGCGAACAGGCTGCGGCGGCGGCGCTACGCGGTGCAGGAACCAGAAGCCGATTGCCGTGATTGCAGCGACGACGAGCAGCACGCGCAGCGTAACGTGCGCCTCGCGCCAGAATACGTCCGATGCGAACTTCATGGCGCGTTCACCACACCGCCGTCGCGGACAAAGCCGTGCCAGCAGTCAAACAGTAAGGACGGCATCAGCGTAAGATCTTCGATGCGCGTTCCCGAGACGGCCCACCTTCCGGGGCCCGGTATCGCCTCATTCGGCACGCCGCGGTCGCGAAACCACGCAACAACGACGTGAGTGCCGATTGGACCGTCATTCTTCGCCCAGCATCCGGGGCAGAGCATCTCTAGCCCCTGCGCCTCCTGCAGAGTGCCAACCTGCATCCAGCCTTTGGAGGCGAGTCGTATGAAGGTCGCCCCGAGCTCTTTTAATCTCATCATTAGCCTCGATTCTTGGCTTCAGCATGCGGATCTCCCGACGAAGCGACTCCCGTCACGCGATAACACCGCCGGCAGTATCTGTTCGGCAGCCGACGATGTGCTTCGGGGAACTGCTCTGAATTGCGCCAAGCGCCACACGCATAGCAACGAATCATACTCTTACCTCGAAAGAAGGCCCTGAGCGTAGGCAAACGCCGAACACAGGGCGATGACCACGAACCAGAACGCGACCTCGGCACCTTCGTTCCCCGCACGAATCAGCCCAAGCGCCGCGACGATAATCGCAGCGCCTAGTAATACGAGCGCAAGAGTGCGGATCCGCTCGGCGACAAGCGGATGCACGCCGATATGCGAGAGCACCAGCGCCGTGACGACGAGGGCCATGATGCCGACGCCGATCGCGGCGAACTCGGGAGTGACGACCGGCCCATTATATTTCAGCACGCTAGCCTCCTATTGCGTCCGCGATGTCATCGGGAGTGACCGTGCGGAGCGCCAGAATCGGGTTCGGGTTGCCGTCGATTGCCATCGCTGCCCCGACGAGCGAACTGCAGGTGAATGCGTCGATGCCGTACCGCGTGGCCGAGGTTTTCGGATTGAAGCCGAGCCTGCTCGCGACCGGCTCGATCGCAGCGTAGAGCCACGCCGTCCAATCGTAGGGCTTGCCGATCTGGCCTTGCAGCCAGAGATCGACGTTCGGCCAGTCATGCCAGGCATACGGCACGACGATGTTCCCCGTTGCGCCGGCGTCTTGGTACGCTACGGGACCGCCCGAAGCGGTGAGCATCTGCTTCGGATCGCCGTTCGGCTGGACGCTCACGAGGATGCCGCAGTGCGCGTAGCGCGGCTTCTCGAACTGCATCGCGTAGTGTAGGGCAATCGCGGCGCTTTTCAGGTCGAGCGAGAGCGGCTGCAGCACGATGCTTCCGGGAGTCACGATTCGCTCGGCGTGTAAAGCAGCGCGCCCAGAATCATGCAGCCGCCCGAGATGAACTGGGCAAGAGTGCTCGGCAGATGAACGAGGGTGAGCGCGGACATTCCCGCGGCGCCTCCAAAAAACAGGATGAGCCCGTGGATGTTCGCGGCGCGGCTGCGCCAGTAGGCCAAGATCTTTGCTTTCACGGCGCGTAGCAGCCTTTGAGGACGGTGAGCGCCAACAGCGGGTGCAGCTCGATGCCGTTCGGCGCAACGCCTGTTTGGCCGTGTAGTGGATCGTAGTAGCCGGCCCCCGTGAGCACTGCGATTGGATGCCCTGAAAGCCGCCGAAAAGACTTGGTGGGCTCGCCGAAACAACGCACCATCGTGGCGCGCGCGGCAGCGAATTGCGCCGCGTGGCCGGACTTCTGCGAGAGCGGGCAGTTCGGGCTAGGCGGTTCCACGATCATCGTTTGGCTAGCGTTATCGGGGCTCGCGACGACAATATGAAAATCACGATCCGACTCGTGCTTGAAACCGATGATCTGAGCCGTAACCGAGTAGACGTGGCGTTCGGCGGGGTATCGCGAGGAATCGTCATAGCGGTTGTACCCTGGCGGCACGGGAAGACTGCGCAGGCGCTCGACCGTGGTTTGCAGGGGTGTCATCTGCACGCTGCCTGCCGTTGGGTCGGTGAGCGTCTTGATCTCGATGCGCTCGACACCACAAGACGCGGCTTTGCTCGATCGCTCGAGCGCGTTGAACATCGTGGCCTGCGCCGGAACGACAAGGATGAATAGCGCCGCGACCATAGCGGCGACGAATCGAGTGAGTATTCTCATGGCTAGTGTCCTTTCGCTGGAATGGCACGATAGACGTTGACGTTTGCTAGGCCATCGAAAATGAACGTGAAGCGGCCTGCGCCGAGGAGCAGAATGGTTGCTATGAGGACGAGGAAACGCTTCATGTCGAAATCTCCTTTGCCGAGCGCCGCACGCGCAAGCCGCTAAGCGGGCCTTCGTTTCGGTCGAATAAGAGGCGTCGAACTTCTTGCTCGAACTCTTCCGGAACGGAGCGCGACGGGAATTGTCGATAGAGACAGGCTTCGTACCACGACTCGATCTGGTAGCAGCGCCATGCCGCTTTCCGCTCCATTACCAACCTGCGCTTGTCGCAGGCCGTCGCGAGAAACCAAGCCGCTCGGTTCATGGCCGGTCAAAGATAGAGAGAGGAGATCGGGACGAGCAGCTCGTCGGTATCGACGGGCGCCGCTATTCCCGGCACGGTCGTCGTCCCGAACTGCCAGATCGCGGCCTTCCTCCAGCCGCCGAACAGCCCGCTCGTTCGCGGGTCGAGCGACTGCGCAACCCAGAGGTCGTGCCCGCAGAAGGCATCCGTATCGCCCATGAAGCGCTGCCAGGTGTCGCAGTTCGTGTAGATGATCGCCCGCGGCTTGCCCACTTTTCTGCGAGGCAGCGCGCCTTCCAGACCGTCGATCAGGTGCGAGAGCCGCTCGATTTTGACGTCGATCGAATCGGTGACGCCGGCGAACGACGCCTCCTCGACGTCGACCATGGGGCGCAACGCCCCGAACGGCTTGGCGACGGAGACGAAGAACGCGGCTTGCAGACCGCCGTCGTCGCCGGCGCGATAGAAGTGGTACGGACCGAACGGGATCTTGCGCCGGAACGCGACGGCCCGATTCCGCCTGAACTGCGCGTCGGTGTAGGTCAGCCCTTCCGTTGCCTTGGCATAGAGGCCCACGACCTGGCCGCTCTGCTTGATTGCGGCAGCGTCGATGACGCCCTGATCGACCGATAGATCCAGGATGTTTGCCACGGCGGTCTCCTAAAGAGGCGAAGAGGCGGACACGAAAAGGCCCGCTAGGTGCGGGCCTTGATTTGAGGCGGTGTTTTTGCTGGCGCAGCCGGTACGATTTGGGATGCAGGAAGCACGCCAAGCTGCTTCATGCGCATCCGCGCTATGCGCTCGCGCAGATCGCGCCAGCGCTCGGCTTCAGGCGACATGGATATCTCCTCCTCCAGGCGCTTGTACCGCGGCCAGCAGCCGCTCAATCAGGGCGACGAGCGTCTTGGTCTGCTCGGACTCGATCTCGTCGCGCTCCGCTGCGCGATCGAGTTCCTCGCGAATCGCGGCCACGAGCTCGGCGATCGAGTCGAGCGACTGCTGGCTGACCGCGAGCCCCTGCAGCATCAGGTCCTGCATGTGGTGGTCGCGTTTCATCTGCACCGCTTGCACGACTTTCTGGGCGCCCTCCCAGATGCCGAAGACGATCGTGTACCACAGCACCAGCAGCACGTACCCGCGGCGGTAATCGTCGAACGGCTTCGGAGCGAAGTAATTGTACGTGAGCCACCATATCGTCAACACGATAAGACCGGCGAACAGGATCTTATTGCTCGAGAGCCAGACGACGGCGCCTACGATGCCGTCCACAATCGCCCCGCCGACGCGGCGCATGAGGGAGAGCGTGCTGCGGAGAATCGACATGGGCGGATCCCTCCATGGCGTGGCGGTTTTGCGGCCCTGAACGCAGGGCGTGGTAAAATCGAGCCACGGCCGGCCCCTAGACCGGCAGAAAGGGCTCCTTGTGAAACGTCTGATTCTCTCTAGCCTCGCGCTCGCGTCGCTTGCCCTCGTCGCTTGCAGTAGCGGCGGCTCTGGTGGGGGAAGTGGGTACGTCCCTCCTCCGCCGCCGCCAGCCACGACCGCGCCTCTATCGGCTACGCTGGCCTACTCCTGGGCCGGTGCGCTTGCGCCGGGCGGCGCGACCCAAACCTTCTCGGTCGGTCGTCAAACGCTCTCGGCCTCACCAACGCCTTCGCCCATTCCGGTGCAGTCCTCGGTTTGCGATCCGCGTTCGGCCGACTGCCGACCGCCGAGCCAACAGCAGTACCGCGGCACCGATATTAACCCCACGATCAACGTCGTCGATCTCGCGTCACCGGAACCGAATCCGATGCCGAGCGCAACGCTTGCGATGCCGGGTTCGCTGACCGTTCAACCTGAGCCGAGCACTGCGCCGTACACCTATTCGTACATGCAGAATACGGCGCTCGCTCACACCTGCGGGAATGCAACGGCAACGGTTGGAGCGCAGAACCTCCCGATTCCAGTCTGCGTGTTTCCGTCCTTCACCATCGGATGCGCCCCTGCCGTGTGGGACCAGCCGGGAGGTGGTTACAGCACTGCCGTAACGGGCGGATGGTCGTTCGATCAGAACGCGCCGGAAAACACGATTGCCGCGAGCGACGTGTATATGACAGGCCAGACCTGCACCGGAGACTTCTACGCGCTGAATGCTGGTCCGCGAGAGTACCGCGTCTACTTTCCATACGGCGCTACGGCGCTGGAAGAGAACGTCAACACGATAGCGACGATCTCTCCGACGCAGTGGGCGAACACGTTCACGAACGTAACCTTCAACGGTTCAGAGAACCAGGGAATGTCGGACAACTACGGATGCGGCGCGAGCCTCGATTGCATCGTCCTCTTTAAGACGGCCGCAGGGAACGTTGTCGCAATGCAGTTGACGCGAGAGATGAACGGCTACTACGTCGGCGATCCGAACCCATGCGGACCAGCCACTCCATGCGGGGACTACTTCACCGCCGCATACTCAGTAGCGCAGAACGGCACGTTCGACTACTGAGAGCCTTCGTGCAATTGCATGTAGATTGCCGCGTAATCTGACGCGGACAACTGCGGGCCGTACTTCCGCAACACTGAGAGGGCCGCAGTCCCGATGGCGGCTCTCTCTGCTTTCCCCGGCAGCGCGAGCAATGAGGTAAGCGCAGTCTGCACGTCTTCAGCGTCAGTCCCCTCGGCCTTGATGCGCCCGCGCTCGAAACGCTCCGCAATCCACGATAAGCCGCAGTGCAGTTGCCAATGTTGCGGATCGCCGCTTTGCCGCACCGTCTCCGCGAATGCTTGTGACGGGCTTGCTGGGAGTGTGGGCATGTTTTGCATCGTTATACTCCTTGCGTGACCACGCCGATAGTGAACCCGAGTTGCGCCGTATCGGAATTGTACACCTTGAACGCCAGCATGTTCGGCGAGATTTGGGTGAAGAGAATGTTCCCGTCACTCGTCGAGGTGCGCTGCGTCACACCATCGGCCGCGAGCACGTAAGTCGAGCCGCTTCCGCCCGTCGCTGTCCAGTACGACACCGTGCCCGAGAACGTACAATCCATGCTTGACGAGGTGTTCGCGGGCTGCGTCCCCGTGGCCGCAGGGACTGCCCATACATCCCAGGTGTACGTTCCTGTTGGGCCAGCGGTTCCCGGTGCGTAACTCATCGAGCCCGCCGCAGTAACGCCCGTCCACGAAGCGACGACTACGTTACTCGGGTTAAGCAGATTCACACTGAGTGACGACGTGTTGCCGTAGGTGTCTGTCGGGCAGTTCACGCTCGTGAGATCGAGCGCGATGGGGTAGGTCGCGGACGGCCCCTCCCCCGTTGTATCCGAGAACGCGACCGTCGCGCCGTTTGTGAGCCTCGGCACGTCAAGACTGTTCGTGCTGACGGAGCACGTTGACGACCCGCTGACCGCCGTCGTCTCTTCGCTAATCGAGCCGCTCACGGCGTTGCCGGTGAAGAAGATTGCGGGCGTACCGTTGCCGCCAGCCGTGAATGCAAGATGCGTGAGGACTAGCGTTACGGACGAACTGGCCGGGAGGTTATAACCGATGGTCGTCGGCGCTCCGCTGCCTGCATCTATCGCCGCACCCGTGTTGTAGGTGTAGATATCGCCGTTGGTGAGGACCGCGCCGGATGCTTGCGCTGCGCCTGCCAAGTCCCAGGTCGTCCCGCCATCGTTCGTGTTGGTAAGAGAAGTGGAGAACCTGCGCGGGGCCATTTGCGTAGCCCCGACTGCCGTAGAGAGAATGTGCCGATTCCCAACGGTGCCGCTCTGGAGGAAGGAGTTGTCCGCAGGTGCAGTTGGGAGGATCACGCTCGTTAAGTTGGCAGGGCTAAGAGCGGTGGTACCGTCGTAGATGTTACCGACGATGCGACCGGAAGAGTCGAGTGCGGTAACGATAGTTTCGACGGTACGGATGTTCGCGCCACGTTTGAGTTGTGCTATGCTGCCACCGCTCGTTTCGCTGGACGCGACTCGCGCAAATGTCGAACCGTAGGCGATGAAGCCTGACGGAGGTGCATACGCGAAATTGCTCGCGCCGAAGTTGGCGGTTACGGCATCGTTTAGGCTGTACCCGGTTGCTCCAGGGTAAAGCATTGCACCCGTGAGGCCGGTCGAGAACGCAACGCCCTGCGAAACACCGTTCTTAAAGAACGTAAGGGTTCCGTCGTCAAGATCAAGAGCAACCCCAATCACATCGCCGTTTATGAAAGTCGCACCATAGGCTACGTCTGAACCCGCGTGCCCCTTGTCTCCGTTACATTCGTAGCCCCAACTATTCCCATCGCTGCCAAGGACAGTAAGGGCTGAAGCATTAGTCACACCGATGCGGGTGAAGGAACCGCCAGAACTGGCAACGACGGTGATTTCCCAATACCATTTCCCCGTGAGTTGTCCCGGAGTGGAACGCGTGGAGGTCCACGCTCCGCCCGTCGTGACGGTTGCCGTCAGGTTCCCGTTTGTGAGCGTCGTACCCGTATCGGTATTTGCGGGGTCCCAGTTAGCGAGCGCGCCGCCCTCTGGCACGTTGTCCTGATTCTTGTTTAGGTATTTCCTGGAAAGGTCGATACCTGCTGCGACCACGATGTTGCCGGAGTCTATTGCCGCGTTCGCCCGGCTTGCGCCCGTCTGCACGGTTGGGTCGTGTCCGAGGAGCGGTACCGTGTTCACGTAGCCGAACGGCTGGCTCAGATCATTCTTGCCCGTGGGGTCATGCGAGGTTGGTAAGTGTTGTGCTATGCGAAGATTGCGGAAGCGACCTACTGCGACCTCGTATTGATAGGTGATTCCCCAAGCGCCACCAGCCGCATAGGTCGTGTCGATGGCCGTGGTTTGCCATTGGTTGTTAACGAGAACATCGAACTTCCCCGACCCGTGGTAGAAGCCGGTGAGGTGATACCATCCTGCGGCCAGGTTAGATGCCGAGGTCGATACCTTGGCGGTGCCGATTCCACTCCAAGTCGAAGGAGCCGTTAAAATCAGTATCTGGCCAGGGACGACGGCGGCCCGAGAATCAAATCGGAAAATGTATCCTGTCGTACCATCCCAGATTGCAAACTCAAGGATATTTCCGGTGCCGTTTGCCCACACATCAGCATCGAGACGGAACGGGCCGTTTACGTTCGGGGTACCGCCGCTCATCCATGATGAGTTCGTAACGTCTATCCAGCCACCGGAGTTTACGACTGCACCAGCCCACTGCACGAGTTCTTGGTTGTTCGCGTACAGAGACCCCTGGAGAACGGTGGGGTCGTGGTTTGGCTGCGGCAGAAAGCCGCTTACGGGCCCGGTCGCCCCGTCAACGTGCAGCGTCTTGTCTGCCCCGATGCGAGCTTGCGTTGCGCCAGACATAATGCCATGCACGAGGTCGGTGCCATCCGAGATCGCAGTCGTAATGTCGCCAGTTAAATCGCCGAGGAAGTGCCCGCGACCCCAAATCGGGCCGATAGGGTCGCCACGCCCCATCTTTGCCACGCTATAGTTCGTGAACAGCGCGACTTGCGGCGTTTCATTGCCCTGCGCGTCGGCGAGCGTTACCGCAGCGTCGTATGATTCGCCAGGCGTAACATGGAAGCGCACCGATTGCGCGGACCCGTTCGTAAGCGAGGTCGCGCTATGCCCCTGCGGCACTCGTGCGTAAGCCGTCGTGCCGGTTTGCCGGATGTAGCCGACGAATCCCGCGCCCCACTGTGTTGCAGGCGGCGTATTCGCATCGCCGAGGGTGAAGTCAACCTCGACCACCGGGGCGAGCCCGATTGGACCGCCCGTTATGAGCGTGTGCATCCCGGACTCGTAGACGGTTTCGCTGACCGCGCTGACCGTAATTGTTGCGCCTGCGGGCATTGACGGAAGATTTGCGTTCGTGAGCGCCGCAGTCACGGCGGCGGCCGATACCGTCGGCGACGTGCCGATGAGAACGGGCGCCGCGTTGAGCGGCTCGCCGTTACGTCCGCGAGCGATGATGCCGTAGTCGTACCCCTGGCCGGCCGCCAAGCCGTGATCGGTGAACGCCACGGTCCCATTCGCCGGCGCATGGATCGCGATGAACGGCAACCCCCAGAGATTTTCGCCGGCGAACGAGCGCACCACATCGAACGACGCGATCGTATCGTCGTAGGTGATGCCGATGACGGCGCACGAGATCTGCACCCGTGCTGAGGCGCTGCCCTCAGCCGTCACCGTCACAGATGGACTCCCAGAGACGCTCAGCGTCCCGCCGGTGATCGCCTTCAGGTTCCAGCTGCCAACGCCGCCCCACGGCGTCGTCTCCTGTACGATGTCGATCGACGTCCCGCTGAACGTACTGAGCGTCGCCAAGTAGACGCCGGCGAACGATGTCTGCTGGACCATGCCGGCGTAGTTCGGGCTCCCGGCCGGTGTGTACGCCGACGGTGTGTACTGCCCTTGATCGCTCAGCGTCGTCGCCGACGTCACCGCCAACAGTTCGAAGCCGCCCGTGCCTCCGACTTGTCGGAGCACCTTATACTCGGACGCGTCCGTTGCCGCCGTCCACGAAAGTGCGTTGTAGTTCGCCGTGGAGAGCGTCGCGTTGCCGGTCGTCACGGTCGTGGCCGGCGAGGCCGCGGAGTCGCCGCCGGCGTTCGACGCCACGATCTGGTACTGGTATTCCGTCGTGCCGGCCGTTCCATCGACGGTCACGCTCGGCGCGGTCGTCGCCGCCGGCGGGTTGGTCAGTTCAAACCATTGACCGGCTGAGAGGCGCGTGTTGGCCACGAAGTTCGGCATCGGGCAGACGCACGGCACCGCATACCCCGCGGGCGGCGTTCCCGATACTTGCACGCCGAGGCGAATCTGGTCGTTTGCCGCGACGCTGCCGTTCGCCGCGGGGATGTCATAGGTCGCGCCCTCGAAGAACACTTGACCGGCCGTCGTCGTCCAATTCAGCCCACTGACGGCGACGTCAAGACCGCTTATGACATAAGCGCCGGCCGTCTCCGAACTCTGGATCGATGTCGACGAGCCTCTGTCGGACGTGCGCAGCGACTGCATGCCGGCGATCTCGCGGATGAGTGCGGCCTCGTCGGGCTGTTGCTGCGTGATATTGACCGCGCCGGTCACGATCATCTTCGCCATGCTGGCGGTGTACTGGATCTGCGTCGGGTTTGTGATGAGCGTCGACGAGTCCGTGAAGCCCGTGATCTCGAGCAAGTCGCGGCACGTCAGGCGCATCGATGCGACGATGAACTGGAACCTGCCGCTCTGCTGTGGCCACGCGAGCACGCCGATCTGTCCGGCCGCCCAGGTCGCCAGAGCCGAGGCGACCTCGCTTGTCGTTCCACCCGAGATGTTCGGGTTGCTCAGGAAGCCCTCGTAGTAGCCCCACTGCGTGTACGACGGCTTGTGCGTGACGATGATGTCGACGACCTTACCGTTGTTATCCTTGCCGCCCTCGACGACGGCGCAGTTGAGCATCCGCGCCATGTCCATGTCTTGGGGCTGCACCGGTCCGAGCACGTCGCCGTAGCTGTTGCCGTTCAGCAGGTCGACGCTGTACGTCGGCGACGACGAGTTGATGGTCGGAATCTGGGCGTGGTGCGCCTGGCGCAATTCGTCCACCCAGAACGACCAATAACTCGCCTCGTTCGGCTGCGTCGGCACCGCCCCGCCCGACTCCGTCTTGAGGACGTCGCCGATGAGCTTCGCGATGCTCGTATGCTTGGAGCTGCCCGTGTACATGATGTTGTTCGCGGGCGCGAAGTTCGCGGAGTTGACGATGATCTCGGGCACCTGGCTCGTGTACGCCTGCGCGATTTTGAGCATCGAGGTGGCGCTGTCTTGGTTCTTAATGGCGAAGTCGCCAATCACTTTGGTGTAGCGCCACATCATCCCCTGAACGATGATGCTGAAGATGTTCGAGAGGTCGGTCGTGCGCTTGCGAGCCGTAATCATCCCTTGCCAGCGCAGACGTGCGACAGTCGTGCCGGCCGCGTACCCATTCAGCAGCGCCGTGCTATTCTGCGACTGCGCCGCAGCGAGCGTGATCGTCGCCGTGCTCCCAGACCAGGAGATCGCGCCGATCGTGAAAACCTCGGAGTTCGTACCGTCCGAGATGACGATCGGATCGCCAAGGAAGAAGTGCTGGTTGCCGAGATCGTCGGCAGCGTTCTCGACGGTGATCTCCGTGGCCGTGGCGGCGTAGGCGCTTTGCGTGCGCCCTCCCATGCAGGCGAAGATGACCCAGTTGCCGGCGATGATGTCGAGGTCTTGCTCGTAGGCGAGCCGGCAGCGCAGGGTGGCGCTCTGCATGTCGCCGATCTGCGAGTTCGTCCACTGCACTTCGGTGACGTAGGGGTTCAGATCGAGCAGGAAGTTCGGCGTGCCGACGGCGCCGGTAAAGCCGCCCGGCTTGAAGATCTGCGCGAGCGTCAGGAACATTACCAGCCCACCCCGTTGAGCGCCATAATGCTGCTGAACTGATGGCGCTGCATGAGCTGAGTGATCTCGTCCCGAATCCGCGCGACGAGATCAGCCTCGGTCTGCACGCTGCCGGCGACGTTGACGGTCACGTTCACGGCCGGCCCGGTTCGCCTTCCGGGTCCGCCGTTGCGCGCCGAGAACCCGGTCGCGGAGGTGCCGGATTCGGATCCCGTTCCGACGACGCCCTGCTGCAGGCCGACGCCTTGGCTTCCGCCGCCCGTTCCGGGGGCGATGTTGAGCGGCGGCAAACCGCTGCCGCTTGTCGGAGTCGGAGCGCCGCCGGGCGTGTTGATGCTGTAGGAGCCAGCGAACGGCGACGAGAGCCAGAATCCCGAATTGCCGCCGTTTGGATTTGTGCCCGGCGTATAGGGCGACGACGACAGCTGCCCCTGCGTGATGTAGTTTTCGAAGAATTGGTTGAGGAGGTTGCCAAAGTCGGTGTACTGCAGCGGGTTAGAGCCGCTGTTGGTCACGCCTTGCGCTCCCGTAATCCACTCGTTGTTGATGGCGTGGCCAAAGTTCAACTTGCCGCTGCCGCTCGCGCTCACGCCGAACGCAGAGACGAGTTGACTCCACATCGGCTGCAGCCACGCGGGCGCGTTCGAGCCCATCTGCGTCGTACCGGGCTTGGCGTACTTGGCGAGCGTCTCCTCAATCCACGCGATGCCGCTCTGGCCGCCGGCGGCGCTCGCAAGCTGCGACTGTTCCGTGAACTGCTTGCCGTTCGCACCGTGCGTGCCGCCCATGAGATCGGAGATGATCGTGCCGTACCGCTGCGTGTCGTACTTGTCGGGCATGTTCGCCGGGTTGTCCGCATGGCCGAACAGCGAGCCGAGCCCGGCGCCGATGAGGCCGCCCACGGGTCCGCCGAACAGGCCGCCGATCGTGCCGCCGATCGATCCCCAGATCGAGTGCGAACCGCCGCCGGCGCCCTTGCTGAACAGACTGCCGAAGAGTTGCCCGGCGATCGCGCCAATGCCGGCGCCGCCGAGCGAGAGCGAGCCGGACGTCCCCATGAGGATCGAACCCTGACCGAAGCCGAGCGCCTTCATGATCGAGGGCAAGCCGCCGCTCAGGATCTTGCCCAGGCCTTTGGAGATGGCGCTGCCGCCCAGATTTTCGGCGATACCGGCCATTCCGCCACCGTGCGTTAGCGCGCCCAGAATCGTGCCTCCGCCTGGCCCTGCTGCGCTCGCAAGCACCGCCGAGGCCCCGCCTATGCCGCTCGCGCCAGAGCCGCTTCCTAGGCCCGCGCCGGGCGCTTGCGGAGCGCCGACGCCGAACAGCATCGACATGATCGAGTCGGTCGGCAGCGACGCGGCGAGTTGCGATGCAGCCGCCGTCCCGATGAGCGCGCCGATGATGCCGCCCGTCGTGCCCTGGCCGGCTGCGCCGCCCTTCTGGCCGCCGAACATGCCGAGAACGCCCGAGAGCGCGCCGCCGGCCTTGCCGCCGAACATGCCGAGCGCCGTCGTTGCGATCGAGGCGATACCCATGCCGCCGCCCATAGCCCCTGCCGGCGCCGACCCTGCCGGCGCCGCGCCGCCACCGCCGCCGAAGCCCATGTTGCTCGCGAAGAGCGACATGAACGACGGGCCGCCCTTCGCGCCCTGGCCGCCCATGAAGAGCTTGAACAGCAGGCTCTTGAGCAGCGCCTGTTCGATCTCTTTGAGCATCTTTTTGAACGTCTCGGCGAACGAGTTCGTGTGCTTCTTGCCGTGCTGGAACATCATGTCAATCCAGCCGGCCGTCTTACTCGTCCAGGCCTGCGCGTTGTGCTCGAGCGACTTGTAATAGGACTGCCAAGCATGCTGTTGCTTCGCGAGCAGCGCCGTCTCTTTTCGTGCCTGCGCTGCCGCGATCGCCTCGAGGTGTTTGTGGGCCGCCTCGACCTTCTTGATCGCGAGCTCGGTCTTATGGAACTCGAGCTGTTTCTTCTTCTCGGCCATCACGGTGAGCCGCTCATCTTGCGTCTCGAGCGCCGTGATTTTTTGCTCGACCTTGATTCGTTCGTCGGCCGTCAACTTGTGCGTGGCAGCGTAGTGCTTGAGGTCCGCAATCTCTTGCGCGATCGTGATCTTGTGCCGCTTGGCCTCCAGATCGACTTCCGCCATATATCGGCGCAACTCGGCGTTGAGCGCGGCAAGCGCGGCGTGCTCTTTCTTCGCCGCCTCGGCGGCGGCTTTATGCCCCGCTGCGGCCTGATGGCCATGATGAGCGGCGTGTCCCCCGTGAGCGAGCGGCGCCGTCATCCCGTGCCAGAACGAAGAGGAGCCGTAATCGGGGGTGGCAGACGTGGGCGCCGGTGTTGCGCCGCCGCCTCCGCCCATCGACCACTTCAAGCCGGCCGTAAGGTTCTGAAACCCCGAGAACGTGTGCGTGAGATCACGGCCGGCTTGCGCGAAGTTCCCGTGCATCTCGTCGCCGATCACCTTGAGCTGCGTCTTGAAGGCGTTCGCGATCGCCTTCCCGATGCGCTCGGCGATCGTGATGAGGTTATCGCCGAAGTTGCCGAATCCGCTTGTAAGGTTGTGCCAGGCGTCGACGAAGATCGCCTTCACGTCCCCCCAGAGCCGATGAAAGTGGCCGGTGAACAGATCGGCAAACGTCGTGAAGATGTCCATGATGACGCCGAACTCGGTCTTGAAGATGCCGCTGATCGCCGCCCACGTGACCTGCACGTCCATCTTGACGGCGGCCCACGCTACCCGCACGACCTTCGCGATCGCATCGAACGCCTGCTTATTGCGCAAATAGAAGGCATGCGCCGACGCCTCCCAGCGCTTGAACGATGCCTCCGCCGAGTCCACGACGTTGATCAGCACGTCGGCGAGCTTTTGCAGGATCGGCAATACGAGCGCCCCGACCGTCTCTTGCAGCCTGCCAAAGGTGTGCGAAAGGCGCGTCATCGGTCCTTCGCCCGCTTCGCCCGCCGCCTTGGCCGCGCCGTGGAATCGCTGCTCGAGCAACGCCATCGAGGCGTTGAACGGCAGGATCTTCCCCTGTGCGTCCTTGACCTGGATGCCGTAGCGCTGCAGGCTCGCCGTATTGCCGTGGTAGGCCATCTCGAGCGACCGCACGACGCGCGTCACATCCACGTGCGTGCGCGCGGCGACGTTCTCCGCCGCCGTCATCGCCGCTTGCGCCTGCGCGGCGTTCATGCCGGCCGTGGTGAATTGTGCGAGGCTATCGACCACCTGCGTGCGCGTGTAGGTCGTCGTCTCTTCCTGCACCGTCGCGAAGTCGATCAGCCTCTGCGTCAGGCCGGCCTGCGTCTGTCCCGCGCTGCGCAGCGACAGGCGCAGCTGCTCGGTGGCATCCTGAAAAAGCGCCGCTTTATGCGCCGACGAGAGCAGGAAGCCGCTCGCCGCGCCGACGGCGGCGAGCCCGGCCGTTATGGCCATCATCGGGCCGGGAATCATGCCGAGCGCTCCGCCAAGAGCGCCGGCTTTGTCCGCGACGGACTTCAGCGGGCCACCGAGGCCGCCGAGTTTGTTGCCGATGCCGGACAGGGCGTTGCCGTGCTTCTCGACTTCTTGCAGATGCGAACTGAGCTTGGTGAACAGGCCGCTGGCCGCGCCGACGTCCTTGCCGGCTTGCTGCGCGCCTTTGCCGGCACCCAGAAACGCCGTCTCGAGTTTCGCGAGCCGCTCGTCGAGGGCTGCTACGGAGGCGTCGGCGCTCGCCGCGTCGGCGGTGATCGCAATATGGATACCCGACTCGTTCATGCTACGACCCCTCCTCTCTCATTAGCGCGCGCGCGACGCCGTAGCCGAGCCGCTCGGCATCGGCGTTCTTACGCTTGAAATGCCAAAACAAAAAAAGCCGGATCTGATCAGGCGTGTACAAGCGCTCGATCAGATCCGGCGATGCCCCGCGGCTCAGCGCAAGTTCATCTAGCAGCTCGAAGTAGCTGCTTTCGGGCGCTACTTGGCTTTTTTTACCGGCTCGAAGGCGTCCATGACGCCGTTTTGCTCGACGATCGCCGCGTAGGCGTTCGCCAGTTCGATCGCGCCGCGCGGGCTGGCCGTAGCCTCGTTCAACTCAGCGAAAACCTTCGCGTGCTGCTCTGCGTCGAAGTCTTTTGGCGACGCGAACGTGGCGCTAGCCAGGAGCGAAAGAAAGTCCGTCACGTACTGCGGACGTACGAGCGTGCCGCTTATTCGCAGGCTCGGTTCGCCTGGCCCTTGCGATGCCGCCAAGACCACCTGCACGAATCCGGTGAGCGTGCGAACATCGTACGCCGAGAGCGGGTAGAGGCGCAGCGGCTTGCCTCCGATCTGCACCTCTACGGGCTCGGGTGCGAGGATCTTGGCCTGCGTCGGCTCGTCGGCCAGATCTCTGGCGATGGACTTCTCGATGATGGTTTTTCTCGCCATAAATCTCCTAGAAGGCCGCGGCGTTGCTGCCGACGTAGTGCACCGTGAGGTCGTCGTCGTTGCCGTTCCCGCTCTCGGCCGCGCCGAAGTTGAACGCCTGCGTGATCATCCCCGTCGCCTTGATCTCGACCGGATCGCTCTCGGGAAAGATGTTCGGGAACTCGAACGTCGCGAGATACGGCACGCCGTTGGTCGAGTCGATCATGTCCTGACCGGCGCACACCCAAGCGAATGACGTCGGCGCGACCGGGTACTTCGGCGATGTTGCCGCGGATGCGCCGAGGAAGAGTTGGTAGGCCGAGTCATCCTCGAATCCCAGCGTGATGATGCCCTTCAGGCTACGTTGCTGCTGGATGAACGCGAACGGGCTGCGACCGCCGCTGCCGCTGAAGTAGGTCTTGTCCAGATTGTTGTTCAGCGTTGCCGAGAGCGAGAGGACCGCGATGCTCGAGCCCGGCACGCCGACCATCGCGCCGCCCAGCACCTGCCAATTATTTGGATTCTCGAAGACGAACGGGTGCTTGGAGGAGAACGCCGGCGTCGCCGGCGCGGCGTCGATCGCCTCGCCGAGGTTCGCGCAGCCGAACTTGATGTCGAGGCCGCCCTTGGCGTTCATCGTGATCGCCGCGCTCTCCATCATGCAGCCGAGATAGTCGACCGCATCGCTCACGCGGAAGACCTGTGCCGAGAAGGATGGCAGCAAGCCCAACGTCATTTTCGTGTAGTACGCCGTCGTCGACGGCGAGGCGATCGTGGCGGCCGAACTGTGCGCCTTGGTTGCGCCGGCGGTCGTGTTGATCGAGAAGACGCCGGCGGTCGACGTGATCGCCGGGTTCGCGACGGTGAGCGGCTCCATATTCGTCGAGGTGTCGACGTTGATGACCATGCCGGGAACGATGTTCACGGGCAGGCTCGTGCCGACCGGAAACGAGGTCGCGCCGATGATCGTTGCCGCCGAGAGCGCCAGATTCACGATGGTGGTGCTCGGTGTCGATTGCGAGCCGAGCGCGTAGGCGAGCAGTTGCCCGATCGTGTCGACGGTCGACTCGACCTCGAGACTGCCCGTCGACTCGTACGAGCCCGTCGCCGGAATGGTTTGGCCAAACCGCTTGCGCGAGCCGGTCCGCGGCACGGGCACGTTCTTGCCGTCGAACTTGACGGCCATCGCCGCGTGATAGATCGCTCCGGTCATGGTGGGGAAAACGCCCGGGGTCGTCTCCTTGACGACGCCAAGCGAGGTGAGCTCACCCTGCGGGGGAATGCGGTAGTTGTTCGGCATGTTAGTTCACCTCGGCCGCGGGAACGGCAGATTCGGGCGCTGTCGACGCCTTGGCGACGGCCGCCTTGACGGCTGGCTTGAGATCCACGATCGCAGCGGGCGCCGGCGCGCTTGCGGCGCCAGATGCCGGCGCTGCAAGCGTGACATCGGGGTTGGAAAGCAGAATCGCGGCTTGCTCGTCCGTGACTTGGGTCGGAACGCCGCGGCGCAAGCCGATACGGGCGTCGGGAAACTCGGCGACGTCGAGGTAGGGCGACGTGAAGAGCACCGTTTTCATGCGTTGTTTGCTCCTTGCGTAGGCAAAAGAAAACGGCGCTCGCGGCGCCGTTGCGGTCGGGATCTTTGGATGCTGCTTAAATCGGGCCGAAATGCGTCTCCGCGTAAAGCATGACCGTCACGTAGGCCACGTAATCCGTGCCTTTGCCCGCGGGTTTATTGGCCCAATCCGTCTTGCCTTTGCGCGGCACCGTCTTCTCAGCTGCACCGCCGAGGAAGTAGTTCGCCGGGTCGTGCAGTAGCGGGTAGATGCCGTTTCCGTTCCCATCGGAAAGAATCGCCATCAACTTCTTGTAGGCATCGGCGAGTTGAATGACCGATGAGCCGGATGCGACGACATCGACGACGGCGACGATCTGGAAGACCGACACCAGCTTGCGTTTCTGCGTGAACGCCTCCGACTCGTCCCAATCCTTCAGCGCGACGCCGACGAACGGCAGCGCGTTAAACTCCGGCCACTCGCTCTGCCCGACCGACGCCACGGTCTGCAACAGCCCGGCGGCGTTCGACCCGCTTCCGGGCCCGGTCGGCCCAAAGTTCATGTTGGACTGCAGCATGTCGAAGAGGTAGTCCCACTGCGCCTGCAGCGTGTCGATGCCGTTCGCCATCAGACTGCCTTTCCGGCGATGTACGCGGCGAACACGGCCTGGATCTTGTGGCCGAGTTCCTCGGGATCGCGCCACAGGAACGGCCTGGCCGGGATGACGGTGTTGCCACCTCTGCCGGCGTGATCGCTGCCGTACTGTTGCACGGGGGCGTAGGCAATGTTCGTGCCGACGAGGATGCCGCCCGGGAACGTGACTGCGGACTCTTGCGCACCGGCCTGCAGCGACTCCTTGAGGCTCCCTGTGCGCACCAGCAGCGGCATCCCGTTCGGGCGCTTCTTGGGAGCCCACGGAGGATCGCCCTGCTCGTTGAACTGCGTCTGAGCCGCATCCAGCACTTCGACCGCGCCGCGCGCCAAGGCGGGGCGCAGGTCGGACAGCCGCTCGTGAAAGGCCGCAATCTTCGAGCGCAGCGCCTGCACGCCGTCGAGGCTCACCGATATTTTCACGCCTCGTCCCTCGCGGCCCAAACGACCGTCAGGTGCGGATACGAAAAGACCTTCACGGCGCGTAAGCGCGACCCGTCGTTCAGATCAAGGATCTGATCGTTGGCGCGGCACGGCGTGCCGGCGGGAAAGTACATCGATGTGTCGGCCGTCGTCACCGGAGCGCCCGCGTTATCCTGGATAACCATCAGCCGTGGGACCGCGATCGCCACGTAGGTGCCGATGAGCCGAAGCCCGCTCGCGCTCGTGTTCCCCGCTGAGGCGAAGACACCAGGGCGGAATACCTGACAACTGCGCGTCAAGCCAGGCGGCGGGGCGCTCATCATCAGTTTCTCTTCCTCCGCTTCGGATGCGCTGCGGCCCACGCTTGATTCGTAGAGAGCAGATTCTTGCGATAGGCTACCATTTCGGGGCTCTTGTAGCGCGAAATCTGCTCTGGAGAGCCCATCGTTACGCAGTAGCATCTGGGATGCGCTGGCGGGTCCGCGACGTCGACGCTCGGGAACGCGTCGCCGATCTTTGCGATCTCGCCGTCGGCCGCCTCGCAGGCGGGACACTCGTTGGCGTCACCTGCGGTCACCCAAACGCGCTCCGTGATGGCCGCCTCTTCGTACAACGATCGAGAGCCTTGGTTGTACGCCCGCGACAGCTCCGTGCGCGCAACCGTCTCAGCCCAGGCATCGAGGCCGATCGTGCGCTCGACGGTCGCGCCGTCGTCGCTGACGTAGTGGATGCCGCCGCGAAAGAAATCGCCGATCTGTCGCTTGAGCTTCGCGGCGCCCCAGCCCTGATCCAGACCGTCGGAGACGAGCGACCGGAGAGCCGTGCGTTCGTTGCTGACCATCCCGCTCGCGAAGTCCATCACGTGATCCGCGAGATAACGCAGCGCCCGCTCGGGCGTCACGTCAAAGGCCCCTTCGATCGAGAGCGTCGCCTTGGCGTCGGCGATGCCTTGGTCGAGTTCGCCTTGCATCTCGAGCCAGAGCACGTTCGCCACTTCTTCGGGCGTCATCGCGTCGAGCGCATCCTGGAGCCATTGCGGCGCCTGGTTCGGGTCGCGTTCCGCTTCGATGATGCGATGCACGGCGAGCCGCGCGAGAAACGCGCGGCGCATCCGGCGCACCGCCCCGATCAGGCGGCGTGTGAGCCTTGTGACTCGTCGTGCCCGTGCGCCTCTGGTTTGTAAGTCACGAACGGGCTGAGACCTTTTGGGCGCTCGCGGCCCTCGAGCAAGATCTGCCAGGCTGCGATCTGGGCCTCGCGCAAGGAGTGGCCGTTGAGCAAAATCCTCATCTATCGCCTCGGTTGGTAGTGCCTGTATACGCGATTCGCGGAAGCGAGCGCCGGAATCGCTTTGCCGGCGCGCGGGCTGCCGGTCAGATCCAGCCGGAGCGATTCCTTCTGCTTCGTGAGCGCCATGACGAGCTGCATGGCGTTGTGCATGTACTCGCCATACCGATGCAACTTCAACGCCTCGACGTTGGTCAGGAGCACGTCGAGAAAGTCGTACGAAATGCCCTTGAGCGTCGTTTGGTCGTCGGTGTATCGGGTTTGGTTGCGCGCGACGTAGGCGTTCAGGTCGGCATCCGAAAGGGCCGTCGCCATGTACCGGACGCCAACGATCGTGCCGCTTGCCGGCGCCGTGGTAAAGGTAATGAGAGCCTGCGTCGGACCGGTGGTTTCCGGAGTGCTCGTGCCGCCCTGCGTGTAACTTGTCGAGGCGACACCGGACCAGGTGATCGACGGCGGCCCTTCAGGCGGCGTCGACGTGGTGCCCAGGAATACCGATAGCGACGACGGCACGATGTTCGCGTGCGCGAGATAGAATACGGTGGTTACCCCATCGCCCGTACCGATAACCTCGGGCGTGGACGAGGCTGGCGGATAGACGCGCGGCACATCGTTGATCTGCGTGCGCGCCTGCGCCAGTGTCACCGCCATTGCTGTTCCTTTTCTGCTAGCGGAACGCATCCGCCAATCTTCGCGTACTCAATCGAGTCGCAATCGACTTGCGCGCCGGTCACATAGGGAATGTATCCAATCTGCGCGTCCGTATGCTCGGCATTGTACGCCTCGACGGCAGAAATCTTTTGAGACACTTCGCGGCGCACGGCATCGGTAACAGTCCCGAACTCGTCGATCAGCACACGAATCCGAGGATACCAGCGCCGGAACAGGTGACGAGTGGTGTCGGGCTTCGTCTGCCCTTCGAAGAAGTGCCCCTGACCGAAGACGTGATCGCCGAGCGCACCGGAAATCGCGTCCATGATCGGCTTGGGTGATGGGCGATCGTCGCGCGGGCGCGCGGTCTTGATGCCGTTGCCGCTGCGAGTGAACGCGGGACGCGATGCTGGCGCAGCCGTAGCCGTGCCAGCACGCGGCGCGTTCGGAGTGAATGACTTCCCGGAAGCCATTAGTTCCCGATGAACTTGAAGAGATAGTCGATGGTGCCGGCGCCGAAACGCCGATCCATCTGATACCGATACTCGCGGTTGTCGAACGACTTGCCGGAGTTCGGGTCTTCCTGTACGACTTCGAGCGCCGTACGATTCTGGAAGACGTCGGACTTCTTCGCCTCGCACAAAATCCACGGCCGGTTCGTAGCGTCGAGCCCGGTACGTGCCTTTGCGACGAACTGCGATGCCTCGATCTTCAGGCCGAGCTGCTTGATGACGTTATCCGCCATGAAGCCCGAGCCGGGACTGCCGGCCGCGCTGACCTGTGAGATTTGCGGCGACTCCATGATCCGCCGAGCGTTGATCTCGTCCTGCTTGGCGATCACAACCGTGTCGGGCGCCACCAGGGTGAGATTGTTCAGCGGATCCTCGACTGCCGTGAGGGCAGACCAGGCCGCTTCGAGACTCGGCTGCGTGAGCGGTCCGGCCGTCGTTCCGGGCGCCTGTCCGGCCACGTTCGTGCCGTAACAGAACTCGGCTGCCGGGATGTTGGCGACAAACGTGGAGATCGCGAGTTGCTCCTCCGCATACTTCATGCGTTGGCCCATCGTGCCCGCGATGCGCTTGATCTGACCCGTTTGGTCGTCCTGAACCAAGCGCTTCGAGATCGCGAGGATGCGCGCAAACTCGCCGTTCTGGATGCGCCGCTCGAGGCCGGCCACGCGCGTTTCGGGCGACGGCTCGCCATCTTTGACCGCGACCGGAACGTCGACGCCGTACATCGGTGCGTACATCTCTTCGAGCGTCTTGGATGCGACCTGCTCGTGCAGGTTCTGATAGATGGTCGGCACCTGCTGATAGGCACCGATGAGCATGCGCTGCACGCCGTAGCGCACAAGCTGCGCGAATGCCGTTTCAGAGACGGCTTCGAGCAGCCGGCTCTTCAGCGATTCGCGGATCTTCTTGAGCGAGAACTTCGGGTTGTCGACGTTCGCCCAAACTTCCTCTGGGTCGAAGCCGTACTCCGCTTTCGTCGATTCGCGCAGTTGAACGATCTGCGCCTCGGCGAGTTTCTGGAACTGCGTTGCTTGAGTTTCCATTCCGTGGCTTCTCCCGTTAGGCTTTGGGGGCGATTTTGACGACGACGTTCTGTCCCACGGCACCAGTCACGGTGCTGCCGACAGAGCCGCCGACCGAGGTTTGATCTTCGGCGACCACGCCGATCGCAAGCGCGCTGTGCAGCGGCGCTGCATTCAGCGAGCCAGAATACCCGCTAACCGTCACGCCGCCGGCCGCCGTTGCCGTATCGGCGAGCAGCCCGTCAACGTAGATGCCGCAAGCGAGAGCGTATGCCGGGAACGCTGGCACCGTCACGGTGATTGACGGATCAACTCCCGTGGTGAGCGTCGTCGCGCCATCCGTTGCGGGGCCTGGTGCCGTTTCGCCGAGCGCCGTGATCCAGGTCAACGCGACGGAGTGCTGCGCATTCGCCAGGCCGTTCGTTGCCGAAGCGGCAGTCGCGGAGAGCGCGCACGTCGGCGCGGCCGGCGCGAGGTTCGAGGCGAGTTGCACATGCTGCGGGTCGACACCGATCGAAACGTCGGATCCGGGCACGAGCGAGTCGCCGGCGGTCGTCTTGAACGAGAACTCGCCTTCAACGAGCACCGCGACAGCCGGGTTGGTGACCGTTTCCGTAAGGCTGTCAGAATACGGGATCGGATACGCGTCCTGCGAAATGCCCTTGAACTTGGCGATCTCGCTGACGATAGCGGCGGTAAGGCCGCTTGGGGCTTGCAGTTGCGCGGCGCCGACTCCGGTGTTATACACCGCATCGCCGGGATTGATCGTGCCGCTGTTGACGGTCGTATCGACCGCGAGCACGGTCCGTTCCAACGCGGAACGCACGCGCGTGTTCGTGAGCGCTAATCCCATGATTACTCCTTGCGGCGTGCGCCGCGAGTCAGGAAATGAAAGAGCCCCGACATCTGTCGAGGCCCATTGTTACGGTGTTTCGCTGACCGCTTAATCGGCCAGACAATCGATCTTGAACTGGGCCGGCTTGGGGTCCGCGCCGCCCGGTGCGACGCTCTCGCCGCCGAAGTGGTTGGCCTTCGCATACGCGACGGCGGTTTCGCGCATCTCTTTGGCCGTGGTGTCCTGGCGCATGTGACGCTCCAGAATCGGCCGATGCGATGCGGGAATCTTCAGGTCCTCGAAGATGCTCGCGCGTGCTCGCTCGCGCACGATGCCCTGCGCGGTGATCTTGGCCCGATTGGCTTCACGCCGAGCTTCCTTCGCCTCTTTGCTCGCCTTTTCGGCGGCTTTCTGCGCCTCGCGCTCTTTCTTGCGCGCGGCCCGGAGCGCGGCTTTCAGGTCCGACTCGTCCATCGACTCGATGTCTTCGTCGTCGTCGCCCGCACCGGCACCAGAACCGGCATCGTCACCGGCATCGTCAGCATCGTCGGGCTGTTCATCGGCATCTCCGGCGCCGTCCAAGCCGTCCTCGCCGAGATCTCCTTCGTCCGGGTCGGAGCCATCGGCACCGGCCGCGCCGCCCATCGTCACCTGATCGAGCAGGTTGTCGAGCGCGCCACCGTCTTCGATGCCGAGCGCCTTGTCAAGCGCCTCATCTTGCTCTTCGGAGAGCCCGATGCCCGCCTCTTTGATTGCGCCCTTAACGCTGCGCACAAGGTTGACCTTTAACCCCTTTTTCATGACTATCGCCTTTCGCTGAGATTCTTTCAGCATTAGAAGTTTGCCGCCCGCCCCGGCACGCGTCACCATGTCTATGGAGACGGCCTCAGTGATACGATCGACGCGATTGTACTGCTGTCCGTCGATCTCGGCGGGAGCACCAACGCCTGCAGCATTGATGCTAAATCCGATGTACGGCTCGCCGTTGAACTGCTTCCCGTACTGTTGCGCCGCCCGCAACTTCGTAAAGACGACCTCGTTGCCCGGCTCGGGAACGAACGTCGCCTCAATGCACGGCACCGTGACACCCTGGTCGTTCTCGGTTCGCGCCATTTCACAATCGGAAAACCACCCGGCGAGCTTCTCAACCATCCGCTCCGGGATGATCTGGTCTTCCAACTTGCTCGGATGATCGAGGTAACATTGCTTGCCCTCGAACACCTTGCGCTCGACGGCATCTTCCAGACACTCGGGCGTGTAATAGTGCTTGTCCGCGGCATTGCCCGCCCCGGCACAGATGATGATGACGCGAGCCGTGCCCTTCTCGGCATCCGCTTCGCGCAGTACGCCCTCGAACCGTAACGATTCGCGCAGCCGATTCGGCGTGACTCGCGATTCCTTGACGCCCTTTGCCATCGCCGATGCACTCTTTGAAGGCGCGTAACCCTTGTTGTGCGCCTTGACGATCGCTTGCGCTTTCCTGACCTGCTTCTGAAGGTCGGCCTGCGTGTACTTTTTGCTCTGATGCGCTCTCGACAGAACTGCGCGCGCGTATCGCAACGCCTGCGGGTGGCCTTTTGGCGGCACGGGAAACCCGTAGGCGGAATCGGGCCAGCCACCCTTGGGCGGCTTTCCTTTGGGCGCAATGCCGTACTTGCGGCGCATCTTGGCATCGTCGTTCAAGTCGGCTTCTTTCGGCTTGACACCACGACGCGTTAACTGCGCCATGCTGCTCGATGACACGGCCATACGAAACTCCTATGAGGCTTTGGGCGGTGCGGCAACAGCCGTGATTGCGAGGAAACCTTCCGATCCGGGCGACCAACTCGTGTCGAAACGCACCGTCCCGGCGTTGATGCGCGCTACGGCCCAATTCGCAAGGGCCATGAGCGCGTCCGGCGCGTCGGGATTGTGCTGCAGAAACCGCTGGGCATTGGTGAGCGTGGACGTGATTATACTGCGGAAAAACGTGACATTGCCGTTACCGCGGGGCGATAGAAGCAAGACGAAAATGGTATCATCAGCGAGAGCCTGAATGCGCGCCGTTTGCACGTCGTTGCGCGTCGTTTCCGACCAGCGCGCCACCCCTATTGCAGCGGTACGAAAGAGTTTTGCAACCGCGGGAATCTCGAGCGCCTGGTCAAACGTCACGATGCAGTCAACACCGTCACATCGAGCGCCGCAGCCGGCGTAACGCTCAAGGACTGCACCAAGAGGCCCGACGACGGCAACGGGAACGCGGCTGTCTGACCGATGCCGATTCCAAGCGTCCCGATCTGGACGCCGTTGGCCGTAATCGCCATCGTCGTGGCGGAAGCGCCCTTGTTGGTCGCAACGATCGCATGCACGATCTTTTCGATCGTAACAACATCTTGCGCCGCGGCAAGCCCCGCGTAGAAATACGGAACCCGCGCCGGTTCCCACGATTGCCGGGTAGAAGGCATGACGACTCCTTACGGGTAGATGACGATGGCGCGTTCGCGCGCTTCTGTCGGCTTCGGACTTGGCGGTGCGCCGGCGTTCGGGTTTGGCACGGATCCGGGAGCGTACGCGGATTGCGTCAACTGCGGATAGCCCTTCGGCACCTGCTCGTATTTCTGAAGAATGATTGCGTGCGACTCGTCGGCAATGGCGTCGCACTCGGCCTCGAAGTCGAAGTCCGGCAGGTCGAGTTCCGGCGCCGCAGCATTCGCTGCCGTCTCCTTCGATATCCATCCCATGCCCTCGGCGGTCGCAAGACGATCGATCTTCTTGCCCTTGTCATCCTGCCGGATGCCGCGGAAGATCACGCCGAAATCCTGGGACGCATCGGCCGAAACGCGCCCGTACCGTTGCGCCTCAACGATCACGCGTTGAATGAGGCGCTCGAGCAAGTCCCGCGTCAGCTCCTGGCGGACTTCGAAGGTCTGGAACGCCGGGTCAGTCGCGACGTCGGCCGCGGCAGTCGACGAATCTTCGACGACTCCGAGGTACTCTTTGCTGATCCCCACACCCACGGCGATCAGATTGACAAGACCGGCGTAGACGCTGCCGTTGGCGGCTGGTGTGCGGTTTCCGCCCTGAACCGTCGCCACGGTGACGCTCTTATTGTGATACCACGTTTCACCCGGCTGCGGCGCGCCTTGCTGCGCCTCCGCGGCGGCAAAGGCTTGTACGTCGGCATCTGAACCGTCGATCGTCACGTCGCGATGGTACGCCGCTGCGGCCTGCGCCTTGAGCACCTCGCTCGTCAGATAGTCCCGCAGGCGCTTGAGCATGCCGAGAATCGCGAACAGGTCGCTGCGCCCGCGCACTTCGCTTGAACTTGCGTTGACCTTGGTGTGGATTACATTGTCCGGCAGCAGTTCGCGCTCGATGTACTTCTGCGGGTCTATGCCCGGCATCGAGAGCAACTGTGTGCGGGTCATGTACCGCTGAGCGTAGCCGTAGACTTTTTCGATGTCCTCGGCGTCGGTGATGATCTCCCAAATCGTTGTCGGGTCGAGCGATCGCACACGCATCTTGCCGGTGCCGTCCGGGATGAGCCGAACGAACAACTCGCCATCGCGTCCGAGATCCGTTAGCCACGATCGCAAGCGCAAGTCCATCGTTTCGCGCTTCCAGAACTCGTCGACGACGGCTTGAACGCCCTCATCCTGGCACTGAATCTGCGCGCCGCCGGCAAGAACGAACGTTACGACGATGTTGATGCCCTGCTTGGCAAGCGGGTCATGATGCCACGCCCACCAAGCCTGCGAAAGTTGAGCCCACATATCCGCGAGGTACAACTGCATGCCAAGCGGGCCTTGACCGTACGGCAGATACTCTTGGTCGAGATACGGGACCGCAATCGCTTGCGCCGTGTCCCAGGGCGTGCCGAAATCTTCTCGGAGCCGATCGTGCTCGTCAAGAGCGCCGCATTCGCGCAGCGCCGCCTCTTCGGGCGCCTTCAGATCATCGAGCGATGCGCCAGCCCGAAGACGCTCGGCGGCAATCTTGGCAACCGCAAGGCGAGACTCTCTGATGCGTGCGAACCGATACTGCCGACGCGCCTCTGCAGTCGCGCACTCGATGTACGCCTTGGCCTGCTCCGGCGAAAGGTCGATGATCTCGCGCTGGCCGTCATAAGCGACGGCATCGATCGTGAGCGCCACGGATCCTTCGCGTACCGCTGAGGCGAATCCGCGAAACTGCCGGTGTGCCTCGTCGATGCGGTTAACGTCGCCGGCAAAGACTTCGCGATCGGGGTCGTATACGTGCGGCTGCCGATACACGAACGGGTCTTGGACCGGCGACGCGGAGGCGCCAGGAATGGCGACACCACGCATGCGCCAACGATGCCACGCCCGCTGCACATCCGCCCAGAACCGCATTGAACCTCCTACACGCGAACGGCAAAGGGCCGGCCGCGACCGTCTTCATTTGAGAGCCGCGACAGTGCCATCGTCGTCGTATCTACCTGGTCGTCGTGCTTGCCGTGAGGAAATGTGATGTGCTCCTCAATGAAATCATCGATCCACGGAGCGGACGGCGGCAAGACAACTTTGCCAGACTCGAACAGCGGCGTCACGGACTCGGCTCGACTGACTTTCGATCCCAACGCGGGCACAGCAATAACCGGGATGCTTGTGCGTTTGAACGCCTGAATCAACGCCGTTCCCGATGCGGCGTCCTCGATAATCACCACACCCGGGCGATACCACTCGTAGGCTTGCAGAGCAATGCGCTCCAGATCAGGGTACTCGACCTTCTCGCGCCATACGTCGATGACGTGGTAGCGCAAGCCGTCAAATCCCCAGGTGGCGATGACCGAGTAGTCGTTCGCGACGCCCGTCTTCCAGGCGGAGTCGATCGTCTGCACAACAGCCCGAAAGCTCGCCGGCATCTCGGCTCGATACTGAAACCACTCCCGTTGAAACAGATTGCCGACCTCGAGCGTCGGGCGCTGCTGGTAGAGCGCCGCCCAAGCGCGCGAACTGATCTCGCCCTTCTCGACCGACGGGACCGATGGTCCATTTGCCCAAAGCGGCTCGCCAACCGCGCGCCCAAGCGCGTCGCCCTCTTCGGCGAACCACGGCAATGAGAGCACCGTCCATTCCGAGGCTCCCGGCGAGTTCAGGATTCGGCCGGCGAGGTCGTCTTCGTGCCAGCGAGTTAACATTATTAGTTGGCGGCCGCCGCGCATTAGGCGTGTACGAGCGACCTCGGTGTACCAAACCCACTGCCGGTCACGGTTCGGACCGGAATCCGCTTCGGCGCGATCTTTGATCGGGTCGTCAATGGCGAGCAGGTGGGCGCCGAACCCCGTGATCGAGCCGCCAACGCCGGCCGCCTTCATTGCGCCGCCGTGATTGGTTTCCCAGGATTCGACCGCCGTCGAATCGGCCGCCAAGTCGATCTCAGGCCACGGCCAGAGGTCGCGCTCGCGGATTATGCCGCGGACGCGGCGCGAACTGCGCACCGCCCGGTCGATCGTGTACGACGTCGTGATGACTTGCGCCGACGGATTGCGGCCAAGGAAATACGCCGGGAACCGCTCGGCGGCGTGATAGGTCTTGCCGCAGCGCGGCGGCATGAATATCGCGAGGCGGTCGATCTCTCCCGCTGCCAGGGCATCGAGATGCGCGCACAGGATTGGCGTGTGCGGCGCAACCTCGTACAGCGGGTCGACGGCCGCGCAGAACGCCGCCATCGAGAGCCGCGACTGTCGGCGACGCAGTTCGCGTCGGGCAAGCTCGGAGAACGCCTCGCGCGGGGTCGGAATCATTTGCCTTCCGCTAGCCGCAGGAGCTCCTCGTCCGTCATCTGCGCCAGCGCCTTCGCCTCGATCGAGATCGGCTTGCCGTCCGGCCCCGAATGCTCCAGGCGCTGCACGCTGCCGTAGTCTTTGGGATAGCGACGCTCGAGAAACCAGGTGGCGTTCGAGCTGCCCTTGCCGCCGGCTAGCGCGCGAACCGTGAGGAGCCGCACCGCCTCGCAGCGCGCGCGCGTCACGGTTATGGCAAAATCATTATATGGCTCTTCGCCCGCTTCGCCCCTGCGCCGCCACTCGTAGGCGGTCGGAACCGGAACGCCGGCGCGACCACAGGCGGTCTCGAAGGGTATCGCGAGCGCCAGATCATCGGCGATGCTCTTCGTGATCTCCGGCGTAAGTTTCAGGCCAGCGCCCTTCGGGCGCCCTCTCGGCGCCGGTGGCCGGCTGGCGCCCTTGCGGGCGCGCGCCCTCGTACCGCCCTTTGGCACGTTAGTCCTCTCGCAGGCTACGCTGGCCGGATCCACCGCAACGTGGGCATGGCTCGTCGTGTTGCTTCGCGTCCCAAATCTGCCGGCAGACGCTGCAGAGCAGGCGCATTAGTCGATCGTCTCGACGGCCGGTCCGCCGCACTTCGGGCAGAACTTCGTGCCGGGCGTTCCCGCGTCGGCGTACCAGCGTTTCTCGCAGTCCGGACAGGCGTAGTGCTTGGCGAGCGCAGCCATCGGTGCCATTTTCTAGCGCTCCTGAAACGCGTTTAAGGCTTGCATGAGGCGGACGTCGCCGCCGACATCGGGGTGGAAGATCGCTGCGAGCGCTCGGTAGAGACGCTTGCGGCGCTCGGGGCCGCCTGCAGCGCGGAACGCCATAGCGAGCCATGCCGTCGCCTGTTCGATGGGCGCCTCCCGCTGCGCGGCCTCAAAGCACAGCGCGCAGAATAGGCGCCCGTCTTGACCTCGTATTGCGGCGACCGCCCCGCACGCGCACCTTGGCGGCGCGTACTGCTGGATCGTGAACCCGAAGACGACCTGGCCAGCGGCGGTCGAGTAATACACGGCCTATTTGGCGCTGCGGCGCGCGACGCGAGATGTGGATCGCGCCTTTGGCGCGGCATCTGGCAGGAGCGCGAGCAGTTGTTGCTCGAGCCCGCGAAGGCGCCGCTCCAGGAAGAGCACGCGCGACTCGAGCTTGTCGAGATCGCCGGCGAGCAGCGAACGCAACTTCTTCAGCATGAGCGCCTCCTTCAGTGGCAGGGCGAGCCCGATAATACGAAATAGGTGTAGCCGACGACGACGGCCAGGGCTAGCCCCGCGACAAACGCCGCGGCGGTCAACAGGTTCTGATCGTCTTGCATGGTTTCACGTGACACAAAAAAACGCCCGGCCTCTTTTTGGCCGCGCGTTGCGTTTAGGCATCTGCGGGGTTCTTCGCTAGCCCCTGGGTGCGCCTACTCCGTAAACGTTTCTCCGGACTCCTCGGGACACTCCGACCATAACACAGATCACGCCGCCGCGCAAGAATGGAGCGCTGCGGCGACGGTTTGCCAATCGCAAGCGCGGAGCGCACGTCCGAGCGTCTCGGCCATCTCGCCGAAGCTCGGGTTGCCGTCACCGTAGATGCCGAGGTACGCCTCGAGCGAGACGCGCGCGCTCACCGTGATTGGCCGCGTGTCCGCCGGCTCGACGGCGGCAATGGACTGCTTCGTGTGATCGAGCGGCCTCGCGGGCGCTGCGCGCCGCCTTCCGCCGCCGCTGCCGTGCCCGTGGGTTCGGCCGCCGGGTACCTCACGCATGAGCCGCTCGACGTTCTCCGCCTGCCGATCGGCGCGCGCGGCTTCGTCCGCCTCCAGTGCCTTGGCCATCTCCGCGGGCCCGAGATCGACGAGGTCAGGGCGATAGCCGTCGGTGCTGGGCGGGAGGGCGACGATCTTTCGGCCGCGAGCGTCGATCGGCTCGCCCGTTGGGGAATGCGACAGTCCGAGGACTGCGGAAGAGTCGTCCGTCCACGATGACACGGACAGGCATGTTCGCTTTTCGCTCGTTTACTTCCCGCGCGGCAGGCAGCGCCGGCAAACGACCTGGAGCGCGCCGGTGCTGGGGTTGCGAGCCGAGCGCTTGTGGTTCCAGTGGATGGCGGCGCTGCACCGCTCGCAGGCGCTATCGGCGCGAACGGCTTCACGCATTGCGTGGCCGGGGCCGATGCCACGGTTCATGCGGATCTCAGGATGCGCTCGATGCCGTCGGCGAGACGTTCGGCCGGCATCGCGTCGAGAACGTTTGCCAGCCGTCTTTGCGCAAGTATCTCGCGGAAGCGGCCCGGCGGCTCGCTCGCGCGCAGTCTCTCGTCTGCCTCGAATATCCGCTGATAGAGAGCAAGGACCGCACGGGCGTTTCTGGCAGTGCAGCGCATTCGCCCGATCTGGAGCGCTTGCGCGCGCGGCTTGCCGAGGTTGCGCGCGATCCACTTCTTCGTATAGCCGCATGTGATGAGCCGCGCGAGAAGATTCCAGATCGGCGTTGCGCTCACGTGAGCCCCCTGCCGTACTGCCGTAATGGGGACGGCTAGGATCTTCTTGGCCGTGCGGCGCCGCACTCGACGAATGTCCCCGTTGGCGATGCGCCGTAATGTTTCGCGCCGCAGGCCGGTAGCGATCGAGATCGCCCGGAAGCCCACGCCGGCGTTTTGTAGACGCACGATATGCGCGCGCGCGGCCTTTGCCGGCACGAGCTGACGCTCGGAGGGCGCCGGCGCATGCGAAGCGTTGAGCCGGTCTCGTTCTCTTAGCGTTTCGGCGCGGTCGCGCGATCTGAACACCTCGCGCTCGCGTTCAACCTCGACGACGATCCAATAGTTTCCGCCGATATGCCGCGCTCTGAAGGGCTTACGCACGAGGGCGTTCAGCTCGGACTGGTATCGCGAGTTCGCCGCACGGCATAAGAGGCAGCGGCACTTTGCGAACACGTAGCGAGCGCGCGTGCCGTGTCCATAGTTCGCTTCGGCTTGTGTCGCTGTTGGGCGGCTGCGCCGCGCCCAAGAGTTAGTCGATGAAGCTTTCACGATCGTCATCTTCCACCGCTCAGCCCTCCTCCGCGCCGCATCCATTGCGCGATCTCGTCCGCGTAGCACACGATAACCGTCGCGATAACTGTCGGGATGAGCCACCAGACGCTAATCATGCCGCACTCCTAATTCGATTGGTGATGCGATCGTGCGTATCCGGAGCACCGCGCACGGCGGACCTTCGTCCGCGAAGCGTTTATGCGCGTGCGCGTCCACGACCTGAGCGTCGTCGCGCCAGATGATGCCCGTCAGCGCATCCTCGACGCTGCGCAGCAGTTTCGATGCATCCGGCTTCTTGGCCGGTGCGAAGATGCGTTTCGCCGCACTTGCCGGGCGCGGCAAATAAAACCATGCCTCAAACGCGAGCGGCCCTTCCAGCAGCGGCGCAGAGTGCGTCGATTGCCAGGCGCGCGCCGCATCAGCGACGGCTTCGCGCCATGCTTTGCGGCGCCGCGGACCGTCGCCGAAGCCCTCTGTGAGGATAGCACGGCCGCTCACGACGCGCGCAGACTTTGAGCCTTGCGGGAGCGCTGTCCCGTATACTACGAGCGTTATCACGCAAGCCCCAGGTCACGCAGCACGCGCGCGCCGGCAGTGCGCCGTTCGAGTTGTTCCCGGCCCGCGTCGCTCGCCTTCTGCCAGCGCTGCTTCGCCCGCAGCAGCCGCAGCGCCGCCTGCGCCGCCTGCGCAACCTCGTGCAGCGCATCGAGCGCGTCGTGCCCCGATATATAATACAGGGTCGGGTCGACGACGAAGGCGACAGCGCCTGGTTGGCGGCACTGCGCGACAAATCGCTCGATGATCTCGCCGTCCGGGTCGATGTCCTCGATGGCTTCGGCTGCCGAGATCATGAGCTTCTGCATCGACGCGAAGATCGCGTTGGGAAGCATTTCGTCTGCCATACACACCTCAGTTCATGCTCAGCTTGTCGGGGATGCCGATCTGCTCGGCGCCGATGCTGCGATCGATGCGCACGAAACTCGGCACCGCGTGTATCGAGCGCGGGAACGAATACGCAGCGGGCGCCGGCACCGACGCGGCGATGGCCGCGACGATCGCGAGCAGCGTGGCGACGACGTTGTGGCCGGTCACGAAATAGACGCCGACGCAGCAGGCGACCCGCAAGAGCGTTCTCACGTCGGCTTCGATTCCGGGAGGTAGCGATTGGTGATGTACGCGATAACGCGGCGCAGGCCGTCGTCTGGGAGATCCGTGCGATCGATGGCGCGCGTTAGCGCCGAGATCAGCGCACCCTCGTCTTGCGCGTCGAGCGTTGCCGCCTCGGGTTTCTTGCGTGGAGTCGTCACATGGCCGACGGCCTTGTAATGCTGGCGCACGTCGCGATCGTTCTCGCCAACGTAACCGCACTGTCTGCATTTTTGCACGGGACCTCGCCTTTCTAGTTCCAGCAGATTTTGGTAACGATACTTTGGGTTCGCGGCGCCCGCGACGCCGTCGCGATGAACGTGAGCGCTGCGGACTCGGTTTGGAAGCGAGCAACGATGGCGCAGCCGCGCAGGATGAACCACGGCAGCGATTCGTGCTCTGGGCGCGTCGAGTGCATCAGCGCGTATCCCATCACGCGCACCACGCTTCCCACAGTCGCTCGACTGCGGCGCGAGAATCGAACGTCCTCGTTCTCGCGTGCGGCTCCAAGATCGGCACGTTCGGGTGGCGCAGGCCGCGCGTCGCGTAGCCGCGGAACCGATTCGCAGAGCCGCGGCGCCGCTTGCCGCGCGACCGCAGCGCGAGCTGGAGCGTGCGGGCGCGGCCAGAGATGGCGTTCGCCGTGCGCCCCAGCCGTTTCGCGATCTCGAACGCCGGCACGTCGCTCGACCACAGCGCCCGCAGCACGACGTCCTCCTCTGCGGTCCAATGCCATCCCGGCGTCATGCTGAACGCCCTTTCAATCGGATGGCATCGGCCCACATTGGGTCGAATCCCCCAAATCGGAGCACGCCGTCGCGCGCGGGCTGAAATCGCACACCCATCGCGCGCAGCGCCGCAATATCACGCGCGTAACAGCGCAAGGGGACATTCCAGTACTCGTGCGCGATCGGCCACGAAATGCGCCCGTACTTGCTGGAGTAGGCGAAAATCCAGAAGCGCCGGCTCCAGGCTTCGCCGAACGAAGTGAATGAAGGTCGTGATGCCCACGCCATTATGCCGACCGTCCTTTCCCAAAGCGCGTGCGGCGTTCCGCGCAGCACGGTGCGTCACGATTCTGCTCATCGCTGATCTCGCCGAAGTCCATCGTCACGCCGTCCCAGGAGGCGTGCGTGATGCAGCTCGGCCCGCGTCTGTTCTTGGCCACGATCCACTCCGCGATCGTGTCGGACTCGGGCTGCCCGTCGAACGGGCGATGCAGCAGCAGCACGCAGTCGGCAATCTCCTCGAAAGCACCGCAATCGCGCAGATCCCCGAGCGACGGCCGATGCCCGTCCGCATCGCGGTTCAGCTGTTGCAGGACAAGCATGTGCGTTTTGCGGCGCTTCGCCACGGCCGCGAGATCGTGCAGGATTTCGGTCGGTGCGAGATCGCTGCGCCGCGCGCCGCGCTCGAACCAGCCGGCGAGATGCCGCGCCTGGTCCACGATGGTCAGCGCCGGCGCGCACGAGCCGACCATCTCGTCGATCGCTCGCACGTCAAGCCGCTGCTCGTTGCCGACGATGCGCAGGTCGAACCACGACGTCGGGTCCTCGATGCAGAGTTGCGCGGCGCGGCCGGAGCGCTGATACGCCGCGACGCCGACGCCGGCGAGCCGGGCGCCGATGCGATCGGCGGTATACTGCGCGCCCATCTCGAGCGCGAAATAGAGCACCGGATCCGTCGACGCATTCGCGATCGCGATGATCTCGGCGGCCGCGCTCTTGCCGGCGCCTGGCCGGCCGGCGAGAATCGTTACGCCGCCCGGCACCATGCCGTTCGTCACGCGATTCACGCGGCCGATGCCGTACGAAAGGCCGTGACCGATGCGCGGCGCCGCCTTATTGCCGGCCAGCAGTTCGCCGAACTTCTCGGGCATGCCGAGCGTCGACGGCGTTGCATCGCGCATCTTCGCGGCGAAGTCGGCCGCGAGGTCAGCGGCCGACTCGCCCTGCGCATATGCCCGGATGGCAACCTCGCGCGCCGCGGCGATCAGGTCGCGGAGCTGCGCCGTCTCGCGAATCACCTTGGCGTGGTAGATGGCCGTCGTGGCCGTCTGCACGCTGTCCATGAGCGCTGACAGGTAGGAGCTGCCGCCGCACCGCTCGAGCTCGCCTTTCGCTCGCAGATACTCGGCCACGGCGATCTTGTCGAGCATGCCGCCGGCGCGATAGACGGCCAGGACGGCGCTGAAGATCCGCTCGTGCGGCGGGGCGTAGAACGCTCCGGGCACGATGATCGACGCGACGAGCGGCACGAGATGGCGATCGACGAGCAGCGCGCCGAGCAGCGCCATCTCCGACTCGATGGCGGCGGGCGGGATGCGATTGGACCGGACGCCGTTGCGCGTCTCGGTGTTCGGGTTGCTATTCACAGGATTTGGTACTCCCGCTCGGGGCGGCGATCATAGGATTCGCCCGAGGCGATTTGGGCAAGGATGTGCCACCGCTCGGCCAGTTTGCCGAGCATGACGATGCCGCGATAGAACTTCGCGCCGGGATGTTCGTGCGCGACCTCGAGCATCGCCACGACGTCGTCGGGCGTTTTTTTTTGCGCCACGAGATCGAGCGCCACGGCTTTGTTTCGCTGTCGCCACTGCAACCGGCTCAGCGCGAGATCGGGCACCTGGTCCACGAGATACGCCCAGGCCGCGTCGAGGACGGCGCGGGCGGCTATGTCTTTGTCCGCGTTGAGGGGCAGCTTCGCTTGCCTTGGAGTTCGTGTTTTCAGGTTCTCAGTGACAGGGCCGGCGAAGTTGAAAACTTCGGCCGGAGTAGTTACGGAGTCTGGAACAGACGGAGTAACTACGATCGAGGAAGAGACGTTAGTCTCTTCCGAGCTCGTAGCTTTTAACTTAGGTACCGAAGCTGCGCGCGCACGTAGGAATCCGGCCTGTGTCCCGGGTGAATCCGGATTAGCGTTTTCAAGCACGCCGTTCGAATCCGCCTCGAATCCGCCTCGAATCCCAAGTGAATCCCGATTGCGGTTTTCCTTGAGCCAGCGCCGCACGAGATCGTAGCGGATTCCCTTCCCCTCGATGCGCTTTACCATCGCCAAAATCGGTCGGATCGTGGTGTCCTGGCCGACCGCCTGGCACGCGTAAAAGGCGGCTCGAATAACCGCATCCCGTTTCATCTGTCCGGCGCCTCGATTTTAGGACGGCGCAGCCAATTCCCCACCTCGTGATCGCTGCATTTAAACCCCAGGAGGCGTAGCGTGTTCGCGACGCGTCGAGTAGATGGCCGCAGGCCGCGCGACTCCATGAACTTCCACCACGCGACGGCCTCTTGCTGGGCGTTCACTAGCCGTTGCCGTCGCCGTAGCCGTAGCCGTCGCCGTCGCCGTAGCCGTCGCCGTCGCCGTAGCCGTAGCCGTCGCCGTTGCCGTAGCCGTCGCCGTTGCCGTAGCCGTCGCCGTAGCCGTCGCCGTTGCCGTAGCCGTTGCCGTCGCCGTAGCCGTCGCCGTTGCCGTAGCCGTCGCCGTAGCCGTAGCCGTCGCCGTTGCCGTAGCCGTAGCCGTAGCCGTCGAGCGTCAGATGCAGATCTTCGCCCATGGCTCCTGCTCCACGTCGATCAGTGCGATCAGCGCGCGCAGCGGCGCGTGTACGGTGCCTGCCGGGTCGAGCACGGTCGGGCTGAGCGGCCCGCGCACGAGTTCGCCGAGCCCCTTCGATGTGCCCCAGCGGCGCACGTTGCGTGCGTTCGTGATATGCACGAAGTTACTGTCGCGGCGCACGCGGCCGACGTACACGTAGCCGCGATCGAGCACGACGATTTGAATGGGATTCGCGATCTTGATCGACGATCGCGCACGAGAGGTGGTGGCAGTTTTCGCCATATAGCACGGGCCTTTCTAGCGCGCCACGAGGGGCGCAACAGTGAGTGCGATGAGAATGATAACGAGTGCGACGAGCAGCACAGCGGATGCAACACCGCCGCCCGCGTCCGACCAAAGCCACGAATCGAACCGGCGCAGCATCACGCGATCTCGCGGTGGGGAGCCGACTGGCCGCTCGACGGCAGCGGACGCCGCATCTCGCGCAGCCGCTCCGCCAAGTGCTCGGGGCAGAGCGCGAGCCGTTGCGCGCCCTGCTGGTCCGCGAGCGATTGGCCCATGCACAGCCAGCATGCCGGCGTCATGGCTGGGCCTCGGCGAGCGCGATCTGCACTTTGCGCAGCGCGACGTACGCGGCGTGCGCCTCGACGCCGAACAACTGCGTGAAGTCGTCGACGCGGCCGGTCAACGCGTACAGCGTCTCGGCCACGATTTCGCGCGGGAGCGCGTCGACGACGGGCTTGAGGTGCTCGTACTGCACCTGCGTCAGCGGCGCGGTCGGGTCGTCCTGGGCGGCATCGGCAGCGCCGTCATGCCCAGGAGTGGCCGTTTCCACGTGGTTAGAAGCCGCGTGTGAGGCGGAAGCCTGCGCCGGAGTGTTATCCCCCGTCGGCGCGTCTAGAGGGGCCTCAGCGGGCGATTCTTGGGCTTTTCTCTCGGCGGTCGCCGGCGTGACGTTGCGCTGCTCCGTCGGGTTGTCAGCCTGCGCCATCTCGTCGCCCGTGTACAGCCCGCTCAGTTGGCGCGGGAACGCCTTGCGAAGTGCTAACGCCTCGGTGCATTTTGCGAGCTGGTTGCGCGGCATCTTGCGCCAGATCGGGCCAGGCTCGCCGTCGCGATTAACCTGAACGAACTCGGCAAAGAAGGCGCTGGCCGTGACGCCGTGCGACATGCCTTTGCGCCAGACGGTGACGCTGCACGATACGACGGCGCCCTTCGGGTCGTAGGCGAAGACGGGCTCGCTCTGGCCGTCGTACTCGCCCGTGGCCTCGGCAATCGAGCGCAGCCCGTCGATCGTCGTCTCGATCGTCCAGCGCGTCTTCCAGTCGTTGCCCTCCTTGACTTTGCGCTGCTGGGCATAGAACATGCGCGCGAACGGGTCAGCGCCGGCGAGCCGGCATCGCTCGAAATAGAGCTCGAGCACGGTATCCGGTGCTCCCGGCGCGAGCTGATCGCGCAGCAACTCGAGCTTTTGCGGGTCGAGCCCAACGCGCTCGGCGAGTGTCTGCTTCGCGGTGGTCGCGAGCGCTCTCACGGTGCCCATCAGGCGTCGTCCTCGTCGTCGATCGGGCCCAGGCTCGCGTCGTCGTCGTCCTCGGGCAGATCGGCCAGCGCGCCGGCGAACGGGTCCTCGGCAGCGGGCTGTTCGCGCGGCGTGGGCGCGACGTCGTCGACATGCATGGCGCGGACGTCCGCGTTCATGCGCAGCGTGGCGACGCCGGCGCCGACAGATGCGCCCTCGCCGAACAAATCGGCAAAGAGCGCACGCGGCACGGGCGTGTACCGCCAGACCGGCGAGAGGCCCTCGCGGTTCGGGCGGAACTCCACTTCGAGCGTCTCGGTGTACGGCTCGTAGCCGATGGCGGCGACGTTGCTGGATTGGACGGGGCTGCGCTTCATGGTGCGTCTCCTGTCGTAGTGCTGGTGGCGATGCGATCGGGCTCGCGCTCCTTGATGATGAGCATGGGCGAGCCGGCCGCGACTTTGACGACGCCGCGCGCGACTATGTCAGCGATCCGGCCGCCGTACTTGCGGGCGAGCGCCGCGAGTTTGCCGGCGTGGGCGAACCACTCCGGCTCGCGCTGCACGAGCGCCAGCGCCGGCCGCAGCTCGGATTCGGGCACGAGCCCCTCGAGCTCGCGTAGCACGTCGATGCGCTTCTGGATTGACGTCCGCTGCTCGAGCTCGATCGTGAGATCGGGGTGCGGGACCGCGTGGCCGCCGGCCGCGACGATGCGCTGCTGCAGGAGCGCGCGGCCGATCGCGATGCGATCGCGCAGCGGCTGCGTCTCATCGGCGTGCAGCAACTCGATATGGCGGAGCGTGCTCGACATGTCGTAGATTGCGGTGCCGAGGTCCTGATCGGACATCAGATCGACCATCTCGCGATAGGCGCTATAGGCCGTGGTGATGCCGTCGATGCCGGCCGCCAAGGAGGCAGACGGTTGCGCCGGCGGCGCGGACGTGGTAGAAATGTCTTGGGTCATAGGGGCCTTTCCGAGCCGTCCGTTCGTCGCGGGCGGCTCAACTTTTAGGTGGTGCTGGTGGCGCGATGCGCGCGCCGGGGCGGGAATAGCGGCTCGCGGTGACGGCCGCGCACGTGCGAATCGATGTACGCGCGCAGGTCCGACGCCCGCACGCGGATGTTCTTGGGCGACACGCGAATCGAGAGCATCTCGCCCTTCTGCACGACCTCGTGCACCGTGCCGTATGTGAGGCGCAAAATGTGCGCGCACTCGGCGATCGTGAGCAACGTCGAGCCGGACACCTCGTCGAGCGATTGCACGAGATGCGGCCTGGCCGGCGGCACGCGCATCGGCATCAGTTTGCAGCCCGCTGGCGGGCGCCGGCGACAAGGCGCCGATCGGCAGCGGCCAGTACGCTCTGGATCTCCGGGCGCACAACCTGCTGAAGACGGCGGACGCGAGCCTGGATGAGGTCTTCGAGCCGAATCGTGATGCTGCGGACGCGCTGTAGCCCATCGAAAGCGTGGCCGAGGGCCTCCTCGTCGGCGTCAATGGCACAGATCGCCTCGATCGCGATCTCGAATGCCCGCACGGCGTCGTCGGTTGGGCGACCTCGGGGCCGCGGGCTGGATTTTGGGCGCTCCTCCGGCGGGGCTGCTAGAGTAGTACTCATGACGGCTAGGCCACGGCCTGTCGGCGCGAGGCCTCGAGGTCGATGTCATTGGCATCGCAGCCAAGAGCCGCCGCCAGGCGCTGCAACGCAGGGCCGGACGGCGTGACCCTCCCGCCTTCGTACCGGGAAAGGTCGACGGGATGAACGTGAGCCTTTTGCGCCAGGGCTTTCTGTGTCAAGCCACGCTCTGTGCGCAGGATCCGCAGCGATTTAGGCATCATGCTATTAGCATAGCACGCAACCTAGCCGTGTCAATAGGTTTCAGGACAAAAGATTAGGGCGCGTGTTGTTGCAAACAGGACGAGTGGCAAAGACGCCTGAGCCGTTGGCTCTGGCCTTCGGGCAGATGGTCCGCGAGGCGCGGCTGCGGCTGAGAAAGACCCAGCGCCAGATCGCCAGGGAGACCGGCTACGATGCGGTTTCCCTTTCCAGGGCCGAAGGCGGCGAGATAACGCCGGGTCTTTCGACGGCCGTAAAGTTGATGGCGGTCCTGGGCCTTCTGCCGGCAGAGATGGACGGGCTCGCGCGCGTGGTCGTTCCGAGCCTCAAGATTCGGCCGCGCGCCGAGGTGCGCTCGGATGATCGGCTGGACGTCCTTTGCCGCATGATGCCGAGGGTGATCGAGGCGCTTTCGGCTCTTGCAGAAGCGGCAGATCTGCCATTAGTCCTGCCATCGCGCGATGAAATCGCGCGGCTGCGTTTTCACGAAGACGATCCCGCATGACTTCGTGCGGAAAGGCCACGACATTTGATGCGCGGCTCGGCTCATCGGCCATTCTTGCCTCGGCCCAGGACCGCGCCCACCCGTGGAGCGCGAGCGGCGGGCCGGGCCAGCCCGCCGCGACTGCTTTTCGAACACGCGTTCGCGTTCCTTGCGAACACTCTATCGGAGGTCCCTATGGCGTTTAGTCCGGAATGCCCAAAATGTAGCCAGCGCGCCGCCAGAATACGGCGCGACTTTGGATGTCTCGGCATCCTGACGTGGCCCTTGTCGCTCATCTGGCTCCCGCGATACTGGCAGTGCGCGAGCTGCGGCCACCAGTGGCAGGCTTAGCCTGACCGACTCGATTGCCTAAAGGGCGACGCGTCGCCGGCGAGGGGTCGATCCGCCAGCGCAAGGACGGCATCTGGCGCGCGCGGCTGCGGTTCACCGACCCGATCACCGATCTCCCGAACACGGTCGATCTCTACGGCCGCACGCAAGCCGAGGTCGTCGACAAGCTCTGGCTCGCGCGCCAGCGCATCCGCCGCGGTGACGACGCCAAGCCCGAGCGCGTCACGCTCGCCGACTACCTCGCGTGGTGGCTCGAAAACATCGCGAAGCCGTCCGTGCGCCCGACGACGTACCGCTCCTACGAGGGTGTCATTCGCAATCACCTCGCGCCGACGAAGATCGCCGGCGTCCAGATCGCACAGCTGCGGCCCGCGGCCATCCAGGCCGTGCTCGCCGCGTCGAAGACGCCGACGCGCGCCTGCGCCCTCGCGATCGGCGTGCTGCGCCAGGCGCTCGACCGGGCCGTCGACCTGCACCTGCTCGAGCGCAACCCGGCCGCCGGGCTGAAGCCGCCGCGCGTGGAGCACCGAGAGATGCGCGTGCTCAGCCGCGATCAAGTGCAGGCGTTCCTCGCCGCCGCGCGCGCCGATCGCTACTACGCGCTCTACGCCCTCGCGCTCTTCACCGGCCTGCGCCAGGGCGAACTGCTCGGGCTGCGCTGGTCCGACGTCGACGTGGTGCACGGCCGTCTCACCGTCGCGCGCACGCTCAGCCAGCAGAGCCTCACCGCGCAGCCGACCAAGACGCGCAGCTCGCGCCGGGTCGTGGATCTCGGCCCGGCCGCGCTCGAGGCGCTGCGCGAGCACAGAGCGCGCTACGCGATCGGCGAGCGCGTCTTCACCGATACCGGCGGCTCGCCGGTGCGGGCGAGCAATCTGATTCGCCGATCGTTTCACCCCGCGCTCGAGCGCGCCGGCATCAAGCGCGCAGGCGAGGCGTCGCCGATTCGCTTCCACGATCTGCGACACACGTCGGCGACGCTTATGCTACAGGCCGGCGTGCATCCCAAGATCGTGAGCGAGCGGCTCGGCCACGCGTCGACGATGATCACGATGGACGTCTACTCGCACGTGCAGCCGTCGATGCAGCGCGCGGCCGCGAAAGCGCTCGAACGGCTCATCACGGCCGGTCAATCAGCGGGTCAGGAACACGGGGGCAAACGCGGGGGCAGAACGGCGAAACCGGCGGCGCGAAAGAAGCGGTGACCGGCGGGAAGGCTTGATTCTAGGGGCTTTGCGCCTGAGCCGACGAGCGGGCTCGAACCGCTGACCTGCTGATTACGAAGCGTCCGACGGGTAGCGAACGGGCGCGATCCCCTCGTGAAATGGGCGCTTTCGGGCGGTCGCAGAGTGCCCTTTCCGGGCCATTCGGGGGCAGATTTCCAGGGCAGAATCTGCGCTTGACAGAGACGCGAAAAGCCCCCGGCCGAAGCCAGGGGCAGGGCGGACCAAGCAAGCCACTCAAATCGAACACCTGTTCGCTTGCGCGGTATGCTACGGTACGCTATACTATGCCTATAGAGACGAGGCCTGGAATCGCCCGGGGCTCGCCAAAAAGGAGCAGTACCATGACCACGACGATGAGCCCATGTCTCGAATGCGACGAACTCACCCCAAACTCCGAACCGCGCATCTGCGATTATTGTGCTGAGCACCGCGCGCAGATCGACGAGGCGAACAGCGCTTTTTCCAGCGAAATCTGCGCCGTCGCCAACAAAGCCGCCGAGGGCGGGGCCACCCCGGAGCGGGCACGGGAAGCCGCTTACGCTGCGTGGAGCGCCGCCGCGAACGGGCACGGCCCGCTTTCCGACTATTTTAGCGACGACGCAGCCCCCATCGACGACGCGCGCGTCCGCGAGGATCTTGATGCGACGCTCGCTCAACTCGAACGCGATTTTGAGGCACGATGAGCGACCCCATCACGACGGCCGCGCTGCCGTGCCAGGAGTGCTCGCTCCCGATTCCGGTCGAGCGCATCTATGCCGCTCGGTCGCGCGGGGGCGAGCCACGCTACTGCTCGGTGGTTTGCCGCACGCGCGCGGCGCGCAAGCGATATGCCGAAGCCAAGCGGATCGCGAAATGAAGGCGCTCTCGATCCGACCGCCCTGGGCGCACGCAATCGCGCATCTCGGGAAGCGCGTCGAGAACCGGACCTGGTCGACGCGCTATCGCGGCCCGATCCTCATCCACGCCAGCTCGACGAAATGCGCGGCCGACGCGCGCGAACTCGAGCAGATCGTCGGGGCGCCCGTCGATCCCGAGACGTTCGTCAGCGGGGCAATCATCGCCGTCGCCGATCTCGTCGACTGCATCGATGCGGCCGAGGCGCCATCGCGCTGGACGTGCGGGCCGATTGCCTGGAGGCTCGACAACGTGCGCCTGCTTGCCGAGCCCGTGCCAGCGAGCGGTCGCCTGGGACTTTGGACGCCAACGCCTACCGTGCTGCGGCTGGTCCTGAGCCAACTCGCGCCCGCGTGCGACGCTGCGCCTCGGGAACGTACTCCCAGCTGCACACCAGCCGATTCGTTGCGCGCTGCAGCCCTTTACGCCTCTTGAACGTCTTGCTGTCCGGCCTGTTGCGATGCGGCCCGCGAACGAGTCGCCACGCCGCATCATCTTTCCCGGCGCGCCTGGCCCAGCAGTCGTTCACGACCTGCGAGCCGACGATATTGCGGACACGCACGCCCTTCATCCGGTGCGTGAACTCGGCGGCGGCCTCGAAGAATCTCATGCCGATGCCAAGCCCTTGAAAATCCGGCAGCACGACGCCCGCTCCGCCAATGAATAGGCCCGCAACGCCCGCAGCCGCATGGTAGGAATCGATCGCGACGATTTTCTTGCGCTCCTCGATTTGCACGACGCCGAGGAAAACCGTCGCGTGCCGCGGGATCGGTCGGCCTAAATAGTGATTGTGCGCAAACAGGGGGTATGCTCGATAGCTTCCAGGATAGATCCGGAGAATGATTTGAGGCCGTCGAAGACGCCCCCAATGGAGCGAGTGATCTTCGGTCCGGTAGACCCAGTCGGGCTCGAGCCACTCGATAATGTCGGAATGGCAGCTGATCGCCACGAACCGTTTTCCCGGCCGGCGCCGAATCTCTTTTGAGACAGCGTAGGCCGCCGCCTTGGCGACGTCGCGGTCGACGACGCTCGTGAACTCGTCGTACACCG
>JAEHJW020001541.1_pt1 | contig 47112 bp, 81 predicted proteins | sample 9271431 | NCBI WGS metagenome assembly JAEHJW02
GCCGGAGTGGATGCGAGAGCGCAAGGCCCGGAAGGGCGGCGCTGCGCTGGGAGGAGAGGATGGCTGAGGCCTGCGAGCGGAGAATCTACGAGGGCAGCAGGGACGTATCAGGTCACGCTTGCGGGCGCCCGGCTGTGGACAGCATTGTCGAATCTGGCATCAGCCGACGGCGCTGCAAGTTCCACAAGGGCGTTGACGAGCGAGCGGCCAAGCGGCATGAGAACTGGCGGGTGAGGTTCGCGGAAGAGCGGAGGGGCTGGGATCGAGTGCGCGAACTGGGCGCCCGGTTTGAGGCGCTGGGCATCGTGCCAGTCAGCTTTAGGCACAGTCCTGCGATCCACTTCGACATTGAGGGGGCCGAGAAGATCCTGGCTGCGCTGGGAGGAGAGGAGTGAACGCTTACACCGCCGTCGTTGTCAGCGTCGGAATCGTGGGCGCGGTCGCGGCCTATGGCTTCACGCTGCTGTTCGTCTACTACCTCCGAAACCCCAGGAGGCGGTGATGGCTGAGGTCCGCTTGCGCCTGCTGACCGAGCCTCCTGCCGACCTGGACGACTGGGAGCCGGGCATGATGTGGCCGCGGGAGCTGGTCCCGGAGGGGGCCGGGCACACGATCGTCCTCTGTCGCCACACCTATCCCAACGGCTACGTCCACCCGATCACCTGGCACACGAAGCAGGCCACGGCCGACGGGAGGCCCTGGAGCGTGACCGGCGAGCCTCCCAACATCACGGTCTCGCCCTCGATCAACGTCGTGGGGATCTGGCACGGCTGGATCCGCGACGGGGTCATCTCCGATGTCTAGCCTCACCCGTGCGGACCTCAAGGACGTCCGGCTGGCGCACTCTCCGGCCCGGAGGGGGACGATCTGCGGCTGGTGCCTCGCCGAGTGGCCGTGCAGGCAGATCCGGCTGGTGACGCGGGTCGAGGAGCTGGAGGCGAAGATCGCGCTGGCGCTCCAGCAGGCCGACTACGGCGCACGGCACGGGACTCCGGCGCAAGACGCTCTGGACTCGGTCCTCTCGGCGCTGGGGTGGGAGCCGTGAGGGGGCAACTGGCCTGGTGGCTCGTCGCGCTGATCTTCGGGCTGCCGACGCTGATCTGGCTGGCTATGGAGCACGACCTAGGAGGAGGGGGATGAGGGTCCGAAGTCTGATTGCAGCGGACGGCGCGAGGATCGGGGCGGTCGACCTGGCCTACCGCGGCCTGGACGTCGGGGAGCGCGTTCGGCCCCTTGCTCGGGCGCTCGCCCCTTCCCTGCTGGCGGACGCCGTCGCGGAGTATTTCTTCACGGGGACGCCGCAGGAGTGGTGGGGGGCCGACGACTTCCCCAACGTGGCGCCGCCCTGGCAGGACTTTTGGGTCGAGTGGAGGATTCCCCGTTTCAGCAACAACGAGGGGCGCCTCGTCCCGATGCTCCAGGCGACGCAGCCGATCGCCGTTCATGTGCAGGCGACGGAGATGGGCGCCGAACTCGCGGCCATCCTCCCGGCGTTCGCGGGATCCCCCGACCCGGCGGCCCGAGCCGTCCTTGAGAAAGCTCGCTGGGGGCTGAAGCTCACGGTGTTCGTCGAGGTGCGTGGCGTGGCGTGGCTGGTCTCGGAGGTCACGAACTTCGTAGGGCCGGATGGCGCCCTCCTGTCGGAGGAGGGCGAGAGCGGGCCGCTCACCGTCTTCCCCAGCTCCGGCAAGGACGGCCGCGAGCCGATCTACCCCGACCCCGTTGGCGGCTGGTGCTCCACCCTGGGGCCGCTCTACCTCGCGCTGAGCTTCGTCCATTGCCGGAACGTGTCGGTGCGAGCCCAAGAGGGCGAGCGCCCGGCGCGGCGCAAGGGCCCGGCTTCGCGCCGGGCCGCCCCGCGGTACTCGGAGTACGTCCTGGACATCCGGCCCATGCAGCGGGTCCTCCGGGAGGAGGGCGACTCCGAAACCGTCGGGCTACAGAAGGCGCTCCACATCTGCCGTGGGCACTTCGCCCGGTACGGGCCGGGGTTCGACGCTGGGCGGCTGTTCGGGAGGCTCGAGGGCACCTTTTGGGTGCCCCAGCACCTCCGGGGTGCGCTCTCCGCTGGCGCCGTGAAGAAGGACTACCGGCCGCGGCCCCGGCGGAAGCCGTGAGCAGCGAGGATCTGGTCCTTGCGGCGCTGCGGAAGCTGGCCCAGGACAGCTACGTCGCGTTCTTCAACGAGGAGGGCGGGGGTCCCCGCTTCGCTCAGATCGACGGCGACACCGACCGCCTGACCCCGGAGGAGGGGGCCGCGCTCAGGTCCTTCGTGCGCGAAGCCCAGGAGTCCAAGCCGTGACCCCGGACGAAGAGGCAGCCAACCGGCTCATCCAGCTCGAGATCAACCGCCGCCAGGTCGAGTGTGACCATCGGGTCGTCGAGGTCCGGCGCGTGAAGTTCAATGGGGCGCGGGCCTACTACGCGATCTGCGTGGGCTGCCTGCTCCGGACGAGCCCCATCCAGCAGCGGGACGAGATGGAACGCTGGGCTGCCGAGCACCGCAAGCTGGGAGGGCCGCGGGCATGAGGAGCGGGGCGCAGTACGAGTGGATCCGCGGCGTGGCGCCGGACGGGAAGGTCCTGACGGTGGCCGCTCCCCCCGGCGGCTGGCGCCAGGGCGTCGTCTACGAGATCGTGGTGACCTCCTCGACCGGCGGCGGCTGGTCGGCCCGGGCGGTCATGTGGGACGGCAAGGAACGCGGCAACGCTCGGGTCACCTGGAACCCTCCGGTGGGCGCCGATGCCTGACCTGCTGGAGCCCCCGGACCACCTCAGCTTCAGTCAATGCACCACGCTCCTCAACGAGCTGCCCTACGGCTGCGCTCAGAAGTGGGCCTTCGAGCGCATCGCCGGGATTCCCTGGGCGCCGTCCACGGCGATGGCCGTCGGGTCGGCCTTCGACGATGCCGTGACGCGCCTCTTCCACCCCCGGACCGTGCGGGGCGGAGACGCCTCTGTCCCGCTGGACGTCGAGGGGGCTCTCCGCGAGCTGGAGGTCGGCGTGAACGCGGTGGCGATGAACTGGCCGGAGGCTGCGACTGAGCGCGTGACGGACGTCCTGGGGCCGACCCTGGTGGAGTACGCACGGCTGCATGAGTCGACCCCGGCGCTGGCGACCCAGCAGGACCTTACCTGGTGGGTCGACGGGGAGATCCCCGTCGTCGGGCGCCTCGACCGCCTCGACCGGGGCCGCGTCATAACCGACCTCAAGACGACTGGGGAGGCGCCGAAGCTCGACAAGGACACCGGGGAGTGCCTCGACCGCCGTCTGGACGGCTGGCGGCTCCAGCTCTCGTTCTACGCGCTGGCGCTCGAGGCGGAGGTCCTCGAGGCCGGGGAGGAGTTCCTCTGGCCCGTGAGCGGGGCGATGGACGTCGTCACCATCCGGGCCGGGCAGGTCAAGCCGAAGATCGACATCATCCCGGTGGAGCTGACGGCCGACCTTGCGGAGCAGGCGAAGGAGATCGTGAGGAGAGCCTGGCGCGTGAGCCGGTCGGGGATCTACCCGGCCAACCCCGGGGATCCCTGCGGCCGGTGTCCCTACACGGGGCTGTGCCGTGAGGCTCGAGCCGTCGAGACCGTCCCGTTCTCGGAGCTGTGGAGTCGGCTGTCGTGAATACGCAAGAGCCCGGGGTCTCCCCCGGGCTCCTGTGTGCAGAGGAGGACTAATCCTTGCCCATCCATCTTACCGGGTCCTGCCGCTTCGCTCCACGGGGGCCTGCCGGGCCGTACAATCGCGGGCTGGGAATGAATGGGCGCCGCGAGTCTCCACTCCGGCGCCCCGGACCTCGACCCCGTCCGCTGGGGGAGATCACTTTGAGCGTAGCAGGCTGCGGCCGGGGGCGCGGCGATGCCGCGGACTGAAGCGCGCGTGAAGTGCGCGATCTGGCACGACGAGGCGTTCTTGAGCCTGAGCCTCGCCGGGAAGCTGGCCTACCACTTCCTGCTCGAGCAGGCCGACCTCACCCTATGCGGCGCTCTGGCGCTCAGGTCGACCCGCTGGGCGCGGTGCCTGGGGATCTCCGCCAAGGCGCTGGACGGGGCGCTTGCGGAGCTGGAGAAGGGGCGCTTCATCGTCGTCGACCGCGAGGAGGAGGAGGTCTGGATCCGGACCTTCATGCGGCACGACCACGTCGAGAGCGTGAAGCAGCTTGCGGGGGCGCGGTCCGCCCTCTCCGGCGTCGTGAGTCCGCGGATACTCGACGCCTTCGCGGAGGAGTACCCGGACCTGGCGGACGCCTGGGCGAGCGACCTTCCGAGGCTGCGGCCCAACGTGCGGGCGCGGCGCCGGAGGCGCGTCCTCGTCTTCCAGCGGGACGGCTTCACCTGCCAAGGCTGCGGCAAGCGGGCTGACGCACCCGAGGACTGGGACGGCGCGGGGAGCCTTTTCGTTGAGCCCGACAACGAGCTGGAGGTGGACCACCGCACCCCGCGGGCGACGGGTGGCGCCGACAAGCTGGGCAACCTCCAGACGCTGTGCCGTGTCTGCAACCGCCGCAAGTCGGACCGCGACGACTCTGAGTTCAAGGCCGAGGGGGAACGATACCCATTACCGGATTCCGGTAATGGGTATGCCCAGTTTGTGGAGGTAGGAGGTAGGAGGAAGGAGGTAGGTGGTAAAGACCACGAAGAGGAGCATGGGGGTACTCAGGCGGTCGAGGCTGAGGTCTTCGAGGCGTGGAAGGCTCGAGGGGGGCTCAACGGCCGGACGGTCTTCACGGAGGACCGGCAGCGGAAGGTGAGGGCGCGGCTCCGGGAGTACCCGCTCGAGGACGTCCGGGACGCGGCCTCGGGGATCTGGCGCTCCGAGTGGCACGTCGAGCGCGGCCAGACGGACCTCTCGCTGGCGCTGCGGGACGGGGCGCACCTCGAGAGGTTCCGGGACATTGAGCGCGGGCTGCTGAGCGGCGCTGACGGACGGGGAGGCTCCCGGATCGACCGGGAGCTGCGGAGCAAACTGGCGGCGGGGAAGGTCGACCTCGCGGCCATGCGTAATGCCTTCGGGCTGGAGGGTGAGGATGAGGCAAGCTGAGTGGGCGGCGAGCTGGCAGTTGCTCCGGGCCTCGTTCCCGGCGTCCGGACTGTCGGGCGACGTGGCGGAGCGCGTGTGGTTCTCGGCCTTCCGGGCCTACTCGTCGGAGGTCTTCAATGACGCGGTGCGGTCCCTGGCGCGGACGACGACGCGGCCGTCGATCGCTGAGCTGGACGTCCTCTGCCGCCAGATCGCCCCGAGTCGGCAGCCGCTCCTCACCACCCCGCAGCCGAGCGAGGAGCGGAGCGGGGAGACCTACCAGGAGCGGCTCCAGCGGGAGGAGCTGAACTACGAGCTGGCGCTGGTGGCGACCCAGGCGCAGCTCGACCATGAGGCGCGGTGTGGGGTGTGCCGGACCTACGCTGAGCCCTCCGGGATCCAGGACCATCTCGGCGAGCCGTGCTCCACGGGCAAGGTCTTTTGGGCTCCCTACCATCGGCTGAACGGCGGCCGGTGGTCGATCCCGCGTGACCAAGTGCGCCGGAAGGTGGCGTGACGCTCTCCGTGGCGGAGGATCTCCGCATCAAGGCTGCCGCGGACTTCGTCAACGCGCTGGATGGGGCGCTGATGCGGCTGATGGAGTCCTCGGCGCCGACTCCCGACCCCGGGCTGCTCTACGCCTCCCTGGTGGCGATCGCCATCGCGGTCCGCATGGCGGCCAAGGTCCACTCGGACCTCGAGCTGGTCCTGTCGGTGATCGAGGCGGCCGCTCCGGAGGCTGTCTTCCGCGAGGCGCTCGAGACGGCGCGCTCCGCGATCCCGGACTGGGAGTGAAGGTCCTCGTCCCCTACGTCTGGCCGCTCCATCCCCTCGTCGTGCGGGTGCTTCGGGGGGCCGCGTGGGAGGTGGCGACGGCGCTGGTCGGCCCCCCTATGGGCGACGCGGCCTACCCGGACCTGCTCCTGCGGCACTTCCGGGAGGGCGCGGCCTTCTGCGTGGTCGAGCATGACGTCCTGCCGTGGCCGGGGGCGCTGGCGGAGCTGGCGGCGTGTCCCGAGCCGTGGTGCGGGTACGCCTACTCGCCCGGGCGCCACCTCCGGGTGCCGACCTTGGGGTGCGTCCGGTTCCGGGCGGAGTTCCTGGCGGCGGTGGCGGACGCGCTGACCGTAGACGCCTGGAGGGTCGACCTCTTCCCGCGGACGTGGCAGTACGTCGACCAGCAGATCGCCGTGACCGCCCGGCGGCGTGGCTTCGAGTGGCACCAGCACTTCCCGGCGGTGACTCACGCGCATTGGTTCGCCGATCCCTGGTGAGCTGATACCATCCGGCCCTAGTGGCAGCTACGGTGTCCGCCCGCGACCTGGTAGCCCGCTCAATGTCCGAGCGTGAGCTCATGGCGTCCGTCCTGGCGATGGCCCGGGCCCTCGGCTGGAGGGCCTACCACACTCGGGACTCCCGGGGCTCCGAGCCCGGCTTCCCGGACGTCGTCCTGGCGCGGCGCGGGCGCGTGATCTTCGCCGAGCTGAAGACCGAGTCGGGCCGCGTCACGCGGCCGCAGCTCGAGTGGCTTGGGGACCTCCCGGGGGCCGTGATCTGGCGGCCGGGGGACCTCCTGGGAGGGGATGTTGAGCGTTCGCTCCGGGACGCCTGATGCCTCGGGGCTGGCGTCCGTGCCTGGACTGCGGCCACCTGCTGAAGTGGCCGAAGAGGCGTTGCGACGTATGCAAGCTCGAGCGGCTCAGGTCGCGCTCCAAGCGCACGGGGTCGGCTGCTCCTGCGTCGCGCACCAGGCGAAGAGGTGGCTCGCGTTCTACCCCGAGGGCTCGCGGTCCGTCGACTTCACCACGCTGAAGCTGAGTCGGCTCGCGCCGGTCGGCTCAGGGGGGCGCAATCCCGAGCCGTCGAGGGCCTATGACGCGGTGGCGGCCGACGCGGATATGCACCTCGCGCTCGAGGCGCTCCGGAAGTCGGCTCCGTTCCTCCACGCGGTCGGCTGGCTGAACCGCTACGGGACGAGTCCGACCGGAGGGCGCACCTCGGCCTTCGTACCCTCGGAGGTCAGGCGGGCGTGGCCGCGTCATTGGGAGGCGGCTCGCGCACTTCACCCGTCCTCTACGCTCCCGTGGCTCCTAGACCTCGTCGCGGTTGCGATGGCGGACCGGCTGGGGTGGCGGACCGGGGGCTCTCCGTGGTCGACGGAGTTGCGAGCTGCCCCCGATCCGCCCCCGGAGTTCTAGCGGCGCCGTCCGCGGAAGGCGCGGATCCGGCACCGGGCGGAGCAGTACCGGGCGTCGTGAGACTTCGGGAGCGGGATGAAGCCGACCCCGCAAGTCTGGCACCGGATGATGGGCTCCCCCTCGTAGGCGGGGATGATGGGGTCCGGACGGCCGGGCGCCGTGCCATTGTGCGGGCCGCTGCGGCCGTCTGAGGCGCTGCCCGCATCCGTGGTCGCGGGCTGCCCCTTGCGGGGCTTGTGGGCGGCCTGGGCGGCGGCGCGGGGCATTACTTGGCGGCCTCCTTGGCGGCGGCGGCGGCCTTCTTCTCCTTGGCGTCGATGACCCATCCGACGGCGCCGATGACTGCTAGGGTGCCGATGACCAGGAGGATCCGGACCAGGAGGTCGCTGCTCTCCCATGCCTGGACCACGATCCCGATCGCCAGCAGGACCAGCAGGGCGGTCCAGCATCCGGCGCATCCGCTCTTGTGCTCGATCTTCACGTTGACTGTCTTCTCGTCTGCCATGGCGTCCTCCTCGTTCGGTTGGGTCCGGGCTTGTCACCGGACTTGCGGTTTACGGCCGGGCGCGGCGCCCGGCTGGCTCGCCTACCTGAAGACTCCGTAGCGGTCGACCACCTTGGCGCGGACCGTCCCGGCTCGAGCGCGGCCGGTCCGGTTGCGGGCGGCGTTGCGGGCGACCGCGTACGCGATGGCCTCGGCGTCGATCGTGACGTCGACGATCGCTACCTCGTCGGGGACGGTGAGGTGCTGCGTGACGGGGACGCGCTCCCCGTGGCCGCCCACCCCGCAAGCTGGGCACGGCTTCTCGATCGCGGGCGTGTGGTGCGGCTCGAGCCGCACCATGAAGCGGTACCCATCCTCCGTCCGAAGGGGGTGGTTCTCGGTGGGGGCCTTCACGGCCGACTCACCCATAGGGTCGGGCCGTGGTCCAGGCAGTAGGTCCGCTGGACCGGGCATCCGCCGACCTGCCAGCCGTGGGGTCCGCGGTGCCGGACTCCACAGCTCCGGGTCGTGAGTGCCCCCGTCCTCTCGCAGTACCCCGTCCCCCGGTGCCCGCGGCATCGGCCGCCGACCACCAGGGCTCCCCAGCGGCCATGCCGCTGGAGGCGTGTTGCCTCGTCCTCGAGGCTGAGTCCGTAGCGCATGGGTCGGTCCTCCTCTGTGGTGCCCGGGCTTGGCGCCGGGCTGCGGTTTACGGCCGCCCGAAGGCGGCTGCCTCGCCTAGTCGAATAGGCCGGGCTCTCCGTCCGCCGGGGCCTCCGCTCGCGGGGTCCCGAAGGCGTCCGGCGTTCCGACCTCGTCCATCCCGAGGGCGTCGAGGTCGGCTCCGAAGCGGCGCCGTACCTCGCGGTCGACCTGCTCGGGGTCGGCTCCTTGGCGGTAGCGGGCGCGGCGGTAGTCCTCGATCTCTTGGGCGACGTTCTCCGGCTCGAGGAGCATGGCAAGCTGTCCTCCCATCCGTTGACGTGCGGCGGCGATCATGGTCTAGTCCTCCTCTGTGGTCGCGGAACGGCCATCATACTCTGTCGGCGTTACTGAGCCGGGCTTGGAACCGGCTCCGCGGGTTACGGCGCCGGGTGGCGCCGTCCTCCCCTAGTCGCGGGAGCGGCCGAGGAATCGTTCGATCTCCTCCTCGGTGAAGTCGCGGGCGATCGGCGGAGCGATCACCCGGACGGGGCCGCTGAGCCGAAGGGTCTGCTCGGTGATGAGGGCGCGGTGTTCGGCTGCGTCGATGCTCTCGATCAGCCGGGCCATGAACTGATGGGATCTCACGGGTTAGTCCTCCTCTTGGCTAGTCGGCGAGTGCGGTCTCGAAGTCCTGGAGGGGTGCCCACGCGGCGGCCGCCCGCAGTTCTCCGAGTAGGCGGCGACGCTCGCGGGCGTCGCGGTACTGCTGGTCGGGGATCACCCGGACGGCGATCCATACGCTCCGCCAGTTGCGGGGCGCGATGTCGATCCATGCGTCGCCCGGGCGCCCGCTGCCGCGCCTGCCGTCCGCGGGCAGGTTCGCCCAGGCGGTGAGCGGCACGGGCTCCGGCGGGACCTCGGCGGCGAGGGCCTCGAGGTCCTCGAAGGCGCCGATGATCTCGGCGCGGTCGGCGCCGTGCTGCAGCTCGAGGTAGGCGCTCTCGAAGTCCTCGAAGCTAAGCACGGGCCTGGGACTCGTCGGCGGCGCGGGTGAGGTTGTGGGCCACCACGCGGGCCTCGGCCGGGGTGAGGATCACAAACTCGGACCGGGTCGTCGGTCCGCGCCATTGTGAGACTCGAAGGGCCACTCGGTTGGGGCCGCGGGTGGCGACGCGGACTCGTCCCTCGCTGGCCTCGGTGTTGGCGTGTGGCTCGCGGTCGGGTCGGCCGGGTTCGGGCATCCCGTCGTCTGATGCGACCATCTCGTCGCGGGTCATGGTCAGTCCTCCTCGATGACGCTGCCCCGGGCTTGAGACCGGGCGCTGGTGCGTTACGGCCGGGCGCTGGTGCCCGGCCGCTCTCCGCTAGTCGTCCTCTGGCGGGGTGTCGGTCAGGTCGCGGTAGAGGTCCTGGAGGATCTCCCGGAAGTAGTCGGGGTCGGGGAACGGCTCGACTCCGCCAAGGCTGGCGGCGCGGCGGACGATCGGCCGCCCGTAGGCGTCGCGGCCGCGCAGCTCCTCGAGCGTGACGATCTGGAGTCCGTAGTCGAAGAGGTCGCGGACCTGCTGGCGCAGTTGGGCGAAGTCCTCCGTTCCCCGCTTGGGGGCGTCGGCGGGAGGCTCCCACCAGTAGCGGCCGTCGCGGGTGTCGATCTTCTCGGCGTTCCCGGTGAATCCGTCCGGGCGCCGGGAGTTCCCGGTGTCGGGGTGGGTCTGGACCGGGGCGATGGCGCCGTAGCAGTCGAGGTCGCGGAACGGGTCGCTCCCCTCCTCCGGGTAGGTCCGGAGGCGCAGCTTGCGGCCGTCCGGAAGGTCGACCGTGTCGCCGTCGGCGATCAGGCCGTCGAGGTCGGGCGTCGGCTCGGGCGCCTCCTCGTCGGCCAGCGTGACCATGAGGTAGCGGACGTTCGGGCCGTCCGGGGTCTCGAGCGTGGCGCGGTAGGCCGCGAGGTTGTCCGGGCTGGCGACGGGGTCGAGGGTGTACCCGAGTTCTCGAAGGCTGGCGGCGATCTCCTCGAGGTGGGCGACGGCGCGGTCGTACTCGGCGAAGTCGTCGTCGTTCTCGTCGTCCTGGCTGTCGGTGACGTCGTAGCGGGCCATGGTCTAGTCCTCCTCGCTTGGTCGATGCTCCGGGCTTTGGACCGGGGCGGCAGGTTACGGCCGGGCGCGGTGCCCGGCCGCCATCCCTAGCTGATGAGCGCGGTCTGGATCAGGTCGGCGACGGTCTCGAACGTCGGGGCCGGGACCGTCCAGCGGTCGGCGCAGTCCTGGCAGATCAGGTCCGAGTAGCAGTTCAGCCATACCGGCTCCCCCTTGGCGACGGGGCGGCCGCAGTAGTCGCATGGGTCGCATCCCCACCCGCCCGCCGTAGAGGCGTGGAAGGTCTCGGGGTAGTGTCCGTACTGGATGGTGCGGGTCACGGCCGCGGCTCCTCGAGGCGCATGGTGAGGACCGATAGGGTGGCGCCGATGCTCCCGATGTAGGCGCGGTAGACGAGGTAGTCGGCAGGGCTGAGGTGCCGGGCGGTCGTTTGGTCGGCGAAGTCCCCGAGTGCCAAGGTCTCGTTCAGGGCGCGGCGGGCCAGCTCCCGGCTGTTGAGCTGTCCGAGGGTGCGCCTCACGGGGCGCCGTCGGCGGGCGATCCGAAGGGCGGTCTCTCTGAGCTGGTGCTGTACGGACCGGGCGCGGTCGACCATCTCCTCCGGGAAGTCGGCGGGGTCCTGGATCTCCAGCGCGGCCGCCAGATCGCGGGCGGTGCGGGCGCGGGCGATCCATCGGCGGACCTCCTCGCGGGTGTAGGTCTGAAGCGGGGCGCGGATCTCGTCGGCCGGGTCCTCCGGGAACTGGTCGGCGCCGTAGTTGCCCGTGATGTGGGCGTCCAGGGCTCGCGGGTCGTAGTGCATGGTCTAGTCCTCCTCGCTGCTGATGCTCCCCGACTTGGAACGGGGACGCTGGCGCGTTACGGCCGGGCGCGTTGCCCGGCCGTCCTCCGCTAGGCCGCGAGTGCGTCCGTGATGGCGCGGGCGGTCTTGAGGATCCGCTGGCCGCTTGCCTGCACCGCGGCGGCCGAGTCCTTGCCCGCGGTCCAGGTGGCGACGTATCCGAAGCTGTAGGCGGCCGAGTCGATGCCCACCATGCCGCAGGCGAGATAGGCGATGCTCTCCGCCTCGAGTTCGGCGATGTCGCGGCCGATCTCGGCGCGGTCGGGGCCGAAGTGCAGGAGGTGATGGCCGATCTCGTGGGCCATGGTCTTGATCTGCATCTGCCCGCTGAGGTTGCGGGAGATTCGGATCCGGCGCGGCGAGTAGCTGGTCTCCCCGTTCCGGCCGTCCGGAAGGTCCGCGTCCAGGTCAACCTCTGCGCCGTTGTCCTGGGCGAAGCGGACCAGGGCGGCCAAGATCGCGGGGTTCCCGGCTCCGGTGAGCGGGTGCGCTGGTGGCTCTGGCAGCGGGTCTCCGTCCGTCTGGCTGACGTCGAAGACCACCGCGCCGCGGAATCCGGCGACGCGGCGGCTGCTCTCCTCCTCCCCGGTCTCGGGATCCTCGGTCTTGGTCTTGTAGACCACCGGGGCCAAGATCCGGAGTCCGTGCTCACCCTTGCGGACGTGGCGGCCGAGTTCGAGCCACTTGTGGAATCCGGCGACGTGGGAGGCGGTCGGAAGCTGGCGGTAGATCAATAGCTGGTTCCCGAAGCTGTAGCGGTAGAACCGGCGCGCGACCTCGAGCCAGTCGGTCCAGTCGTCGGAGGTCTTGATGGCGGCAACTCCGGCCGCCAGTTGGTCTAGCAGTTCTTGGGTCTTCTCGGTCGGCACGGTCTGAGTCCTCCTCTGTGGTCGGCGCCCGGGCTTGGGACCGGGCCGCGGTTTAGGCCGGGCTCGAGGTGCCCGGTCCCCTCACCATGGGGTTACTCGTCGGTCTGCGCCGTCCGGAGGAGGGCTTCGGCAAGTCGGCGGCCGATCTGCTGAAGTGCCAGCCCGGCGAGTTCGGTTAGGTCGCTCGGGTCGGGGTCGAGGTCCGCGATGTCCTCCGTCCAGGCGCCCAGGTCGACAAACTCCTTCCAGCGTTGGTACGTGTAGACGTCGGGCGCCTCGTCTCCGAAGCTGAGGATCGCCTCGAGGGCGTCCTCCGGGTCCTCCTCGGGGTTGTCTCGGAGGTACTCGGCGACCGAGTCGCGGACGCTGAGGAGCAGCTTCGCTCCGGGGCTCTCGAGGCTGTCGGGGCTCGCGCAGTCGGCCATCCGGGCCAGTTCGTAGGCTTTGAGGTCGGCGATCGTGGCGAGTGCGTACGGCATGGGTCTAGTCCTCCTCGGTGGTCGCTCCCCCGGACTTCGGACCGGGGCTGTAGGTTACGGCCGCCCATCCGGGCGGCTGCCGTCCCTAGTTGTTGGTCTCGTCCTCGGGGTCGACGTCCTCGCATGGGTCGGTCCAGTCCTCGAGGGCGTCATCGACCATCCGGCTGACGAGGGTCGCGGCGGCTTCGTCGTCGTCGCGGGTCCATACCGCGGCGACGGCGCCGTTCGTGGTGGTGGTCTCGAGGTCGACCACTTCGACGCGCTCCCGATGCTCTCCGCCGTTCCCGCAGTAAACGTCAAAGTGTCCGACCAGGCGGACGGTCAGGAGGTTCTCGTCCGTCCGGCCGCGGCGACGGTAGCGGCTGATGGTCAGGGTGAGCATCTCTTGGCTGCCGAGGTCTCCGCGGTAGACCTTGGCACCTCCGCGGGTCTGGAGCGTTCCGGGTCGCTGGCGTGGTAGGTGGCGCATGGGTTGGGGTCCTCCTCGTTGTCGATGCTCCCGGACTTGGGACCGGGACGCTGGCGCGTTATCGGCGGCCACGGCCGCCTACCCTCCGCTAGGGTCTGAATCCTCCGGCCGCCCTCCATCGGGCGACCTTCTCGGCTTGGGCTGCCGTCCGTCCCATCGCTCGGGCGATGACGGCGCCGTCTGGCAGCGTGGCGACCGCTTGGAAGCTGCTGCCGAGTTTGCGAACGGTGACGGTCACCTCTTGGGCGGCCATCATGCGTTGAGTCCGTCGGCGATAAAGGCGGACCATCCGCCGATGTAGTGAAGCTCCACCGCTTGCGCCAGGAGGCGCGGGGTGAGTTCGTCGTCGGTCATCTCTCCAGCTTCGTGGAAGCTGTCCCGGACCCAGTCCAGGGCGTCTCGAAGGTCGGCGGCCGATGCGGAAGCCGCGATGCTCCGAACGTGGTCGTGGTCGATCCGTCTCATGGGTGAAGTCCTCCTCTGTCCGTCGGCCGGGCTTGGGACCGGCTCTTGCGCGTTATCAGCGGGCACGGTGCCCGCCTACCCTCCGCAGTTCGTGAGGGTCTAGGATCCCCCCCGATCGGCGCGGCCGGTCGAGGTTCGGAGCGTGTCCCCCGCCGTGCGCTGGTCGGGACGGTGCGCCGTCCGCGGTAGCGGGGGACTAATGAGCATCACTGCCCGACTTCTTCACGGCCGGGCGATGCTCGCGGCGCCCGGTGGTGCAATCTCAGATCGTATTTGGTTGTAACGCTCATGCTAGTGGGTCTGCGTTACCCAGTCAAGGGGGTTGCCATAGGTGATTCCACCTACTCGGCCATAGGTGATTCCACCTACGCGGGGAGGCTCGGCTGCGGTGGTCTCTTGCTGCGGTATGCTGTGGTCGGACTGCTGGGGCGATGCGGCGCGGCCGTCTGCTGCGCGGGGCTTGCTCCTCGAGGTCGGCGCCTATCTCGCCTGATGCTCGTCCGTCCTCCGTCCTGGATCTCCTCGCTCTGACTGTGTGGTGTACCCGCGTACCCGGTCGGTCCTGGTCCGTAGGGCCGCGATGACGCTGTGCGGGCCGCTACGGGCCGCGGCGCAGTTCGCGGCACTTCGGGACGCGGTACGGTCTCGAACGGCGTCAGCGTTCGGCAGGACGGCGCGGCGGCGGGTTTGGTGGCGGGTCGGCTGGAGGTTTCGCTCTCGCGGATGGCGCGCGCGGCCGGTGTTGCATCTGCGAACCGGCGCGGCGCGGTGTTTTCCCGGCGATTCGGGACACTCCCGAAGTCAACAGCGTTACATCTCGGCCGGTCTGAGTTGTGCCAGTTGCAACCCGTCTCTGATCTCGGCTGATCTCAAGCGATGCGCTGATACGCTGCTGAGTTCAGACTGAGTTGCCAGTCATGGGTCATGGTGTCGATAAGACGTGTTATCAGCATCACACTTGATCTCAAGCTGGCATCCGCGATGCTGCGACGCGGTGAGCGAAGCTCGAGCCGCGTGGGCGGAGAGGTCCCGCAAGACGGGGGGGGGTGGGTTACCGGCGGCAGCCGCTGGGACCTGCGCCGCCGCCTCAGAGCAAAAGTAGGAGTCCCAATGGCCCCCGTCCGTCCCCGTCCACGTCCACGGTCCACGGCACGGCGCTCCACGGCCCCTGCGAGGGGCGAGGAGGGTGGTGACGAGGGCAAGGAGGTACGGCGGTGGAGGTCGACGCCTGAGCTGTTTGAGGAGGCGTTGCTGTGCAGGCGGTTGATGCTGCGGGGGTACAAGACTGCGAGTGATCTGCTGCCGAAGGTAGCGGAGTGGCGGCGGGGGGAGGGGTTGCCGGAGCCGACGCTGGGGCAGGTGCGGGCGGGGATCCGGCGGGTGAAGGAGTTGTGGGAGGAGGAGAGGCGGGAGGTCGCGGAGGAGGAGCGGGACCTGCGGGCGCAGCGGGTGGCGGAGCTGGACGCGCTGATCGTGCAGAGCCAGGAGATGTTGGCGGAGGCGCCGCCGCAGTCGATGAACCGGGCGAACCTGGTGAAGGAGATCAGGGGCGCGATCATGGACAAGGCGAAGCTCCAGGATCTGTTGTCGGAGCGGGTGAAGCAGGAGGTGACGCTGCATGACGGGGACCGGGCGCTCCGGGAGCAGGTCGAAGCCCTCCTCGCTGCGCGAGGTGTTGGGCTCGATGTCGCCGTGGGAGCTGGCTCGCTTCCGGTGGGCCGGGGTGGTCAACGGGGTGCGGGTGGGGGAAGCTCGGGAGACGCAGATCCCTCCGGCGGAGGCCGCCTTCTGGCTCTACCAGGCGGGAAGGGGAGCGGGGAAGACGCGGTCGGCGGTTGAGGCCGCGGCGGAGCATTGTCGGGTCTTCAAGGGGGCCCGGGTGGCGCTGGTGGGCAAGACGTTCGGGGATGCGCGGGACGTGCTGGTGGAAGGCGCGGGCTCGGGGATGCTGGCGATCCTGCCGCCGTCGGTGGTGAGGCGCTGGAACCGCAACATGGGGGAGCTGCACCTCACCACGGGCGGCATGATGAAGTGCTACGGGGCCACGGCGCCGGATAAGCTCCGGGGCCCGCAGTTCAGCTTCGCCATCTGCGACGAGCTGGCCGCCTGGGACGGCCGCGACGCCTGGGACAACCTCCTGCTGGCCCTCCGGCATGGGCCCTTCCCGCAAGCCGTCATCACCACCACGCCGACCAGGACGCCGCTCTTTCGGGAGCTGGCGAAGGATCCGCGGGTGGTGAAGGTGCGCGAGTCCAGCTACGCGAACCTGGACAACCTGGCGCCCAGCTTCAAGCAGCAGATCCTCGATCGGTACGAGGGGACGTCGCGGGGGCGGCAGGAGATCATGGGCGAGCTCCTCGAGGACGTCGAGGGGGCGCCGTGGAACCAGGGAGAGCTCGACTCGCTGCGCGTGGTGCCCAAGCTGGTCTACCCGGACGGCCAGGTGACCGGCTGGTGGGCCCAGCCGCAGTTCTGGCTCCGCAAGGTGGTCGGCCTCGACCCCGCCGACGGCCTCGCCGAGGGCGACGAGCAGGGCCTGGTCCTGGTCGGGCAGTCCCCGGAGGACGAGCACTTCTACGTCCTGCGCTCCGAGGGCTACCGGCTGCGGCCCTGGGACTATCTTGCGGAGGCCGTGAAGATCGCCCACCAGGAGAAGGCGTCGATCGTGGTGGAGAAGAACCACGGCGGCCAGTACCTGATGACCCTCCTGCGGGAGGTGATGGGGACGACGGGCATGACGGTGCCGGTCTCCGGGGTGTCGGCGACGCAGAACAAGCGGGACCGGGCGCTGGCGGTCCATGGGCTGTACGAGCAGCGCCGGGTCCACCACGTCGGGTATATGCCCCAGCTCGAGGACGAGATGACGACCTGGACCGGGCTCCCCGGGCGCCGGGAGGCGAGCCCGAACCGGCTGGACGCGCTGGTCCACGCGCTGACCCAGTTCACAAGCTGGGGCGTGACGCGGCCGGGCGCCAACGCGATCCCCTTCTCGGACCAGGCGGTCCAGTACGGGGCCGTGCGCTGGGCCGACTCGCCACCCGACTCGTTCGTGCCGATGCGGACCGACCCGTTCTCCGGCGGTGAGCTGGCCCCGGTGCCCATCCGGCGCCCCGGGCGCTGACAGCGGTTCAAGGAGCAACGATGCCCAACTCGATCTCCTACCTCGAGCGGTACGACCCCCGGGCCCACGCGCTCGGCGCCCCGCTCAAGATCCCGCCCGTCCCGACGCCCGACGGCACTCGGGAGATCCCGAGGGGCCTTCAGGGCCAGTGGGGCTCGAGCTGGGATGAGCAGCGGCTCTTCGCCTACTTTCAGGACGACCTCCTGTTCATGCGCGGCCCGATCGAGGACTACCTCATCGAGGGGATGCTGCAGGTCGACGGCAAGGCGCGGGCCCTGGAGCAGGTCCTGACCCTCCCCATCCGCGGAGCGCAGTACGCGATCCAGAAGCCGGAGGGCGACACGGGCCAAAAGGACTTCATCGAGTCGGTCCTGATGGCCCCGATGTCCCAGGGCGGCATGAAGACGCCCATCCAGCGGCTCATCGGCCAGATCAGCTCCGCGTGTCTGTACCGCCGGGCCCACTTCGAGAAGGTGATGGAGCTGCGGGACGGCCAGGTGGTCTACAAGGACGTCGCCTTCCGCCCCTCCACAACCTGCTACCTCGCCCGCTCGGCCTTCGACGCGAGCTTCCAGGGCTTCCTCCAATGGACCTGGATCGGCGAGGACTACGTCCAGATTTACATCCCCGCGGTGAAGAGCTACGTCTTCATCCACGGCCTGCACCGGAACCCCATCCTCGGCACGACCGACCTGGACGTCGCCTACCGGGCCTTCGACACGAAGCAGAAGCTCCGCTGGCTGTGGGCCAGCTACCTGGAGCAGAACACGAACCCCCGGGTGCTGGCGAAGCACAACGACACCGACATGAAGGGCGCCGCTGGCTTCGCCCGGCAGCTCTCCACCCTCAAGGGCGGCGGCGTGGTCGGGCTCGCCCAGGGCCAGGACGCGACCGTCCTGGAGTCGACCGGCGCCGGGGCGACGACGTTCCTCCAGGCCATCAACTACCTCGACTCGGAGATGACCAGCTCCGTCCTCGCCAGCTTCCTCGACCTCGCTCAGGCCGCGGGCGCCCACGGGACCGGGTCGTTCGCCCTGTCCCTCAGCCAGACGGACTTCTACCTCCAGTCCCGCCAGGCCGTCCTCGAGGAGATCAGCGAGTCCATCACCCACGATCTCATCGCGCCCCTCGTCCGCTGGAACTTCGGCCACAAGGCCCCGGTGCCCCGCTTCCACTTCGAGTCCCTTGCGGAGACCGGGAACACCGTGGAGAACGCCGTCACCCTGCTCTCCATGCTGGCCCAGCAGTCCATCCAGCCCGGCAAGGAGCCCGTCATCCCCCAGGAGTTCATCGACCAGCTCACTTGCGAGGTGGCTCGGATGATAAACCTGGACGAGGACAAGGTCGCCGAGGCCATCCAAGGGCGCACCGAGCGCATCCGGCGCCTCACCAAGAGCCCCGCCACGGCCGCCAACGCTCCCCTCCACGCCGCCGCCGACGTCGCCGCCGACGCGGTCGCCCAGGGCGGCCAGGTGGTGCCCAAGGAGGGCGCCTCGATCCAGCCGGGCAAGTTCCCGCCCGCTGTGGTCGGGCGGTAGGTGGCGGCTCAGACAGCCCAGCAGCAGCGCCAGGCGGCCATCGCCGCAGCCGCGTCTCAGATCCCCGCGGCGATGCCCGCGCTGGCCGCCGTGCTGGGCGCAGCGACCGTCCCCCAGGTCATCGCCATCGCCAACATCCTTGCCTCTGGCCTGGGGGCGGTCGCCATCGCTGGACTTCTCCTCTCGGCCTTGCTACGCTTTGGTATCAGCAGAGATGCCGCCCGGCTCGTCATCGAGCTGGCTGGCCGGGAGCCCGCTGTCCCCGGAGGGACCGACGGGCCCGCGAGCGAGGAGGTCGCCGCCGAGCGGTTCGTCTACCGCGCCGCCTACATCCTCGCCGCCGCCGAGCGCCTCATGGGCTCGCTCGCCTCTTGGCGGGGTCCGGAAGGGCGGGTGAACCGGCTGAAGGAGGCGTGGCGCCGCGAGCATCGGTACTGGCGCCTGCACCTCGAGGCCCAGCGGCACCGGCTGGCGGCGGCGCGGGAAGTGGACCAGGCCGGGCGGTCCTGGGGCGATCTCCTGGGGTGGTACCTCGGCCCCCGGATGAGTCACACGCCCGAGTGCTACCGGGCGGCCGGTCACAACTTCCGCTGGAGCCAGCGCCCGCGCATCGGCTGGCCGGGCACCGTCCACAACGGCTGCGGGTGCTTCGCGGGGCCGCCATTCGCCACGGTGGAGAGCGTCGACCAGGCCACGCGGGGCATGGTGGGCGACTGATGAAGCTCATGGGCGGCACGGGGTACGACCTCGACGGGACGCTCGAGCCGGGCAAGCCGGTCCCGGCGGACTGCGCCGCGGTGATCTCGGGGCGCACGTTCCGGGAGTGGGACGACCGCTGCGAGCGCATCGCCGACCAGGTGCCCATCTTCATCCGCGGAGTCGGCGCCCTCGGCGACCGGCAGGCGGCCGGGGAGTTCAAGGTCCGGATGATCCGGTCCCTGGGGCTCTCCGCCTTCGTCGAGGACGATCCCCTCCAGGCGCAGATCATCCGGGACGGGTGCCCCGGCGTCACCGTAAGGGAGCCGTAGTGCCTCACGTCCACGTCTTCGACCTCGCGGGGGTCTGCACCGGGCCCGGCCCGTGCAACACGGCCCCGATCGGCCAGGGCCCGAACTGGGTCACCAAGACCGACCCCGCCAAGGGGCTGCACCCCTACCTCCGGGCGATCGTCCACGCGCTGATCCGGTCCGGGCACTCGGAGCAGGACTCCGTGAGGCTCGCCATCGGGATCGTCAAGCGGTGGGCCCGCGGCGAAGGGAAGGTGACAAAGGCAACCCGGGCCCGCGCCGCTCAGGCAGTCGCCGAGTGGGAGGCCCTCAAGGCCAAGGATCACGGCCGCCACCTAACAGGAGATGACCGCATGGCAATCCAACTGGCCGCCCTGGACGTGAGCCGCCTCGACAAGGCGGCCCTGATCCGGATGGCGAAGATGGTCGAAACTTGGCCCGAGGAGCGTCGCGGCCCCGCGAAGGCGGCGATCGCCAAGAGGGCCAAAGCGCTGGGGATGGAGCCGGACGGCGACGGGGACTACGACTACGACGTCCCGCGGCTCAACTCGACCCCGGCGGACCGCACCTCGACCATGATGGCGGCGTCCCAGGACGGCCTCGAGCTGACCCGGGACGGCAAGCTGCGGTCGCCGAAGGACCTTCACCGGGCCTACGCGAACCTCCACAAGCTGCCGCTGCCGCTCCAGACGCGGGCCCGGGCGATGATCCTCAAGCGGGCGCGGACCATGGCCTCCCCGGCCATGCGGCACCTCGCCGCGGACGGCCAGCCAGCGGTGGAGTTGGGCGGAGGGCCCAGCGTGGCAGAGCGCCGGGCGCTGCTGGCCCGCGGCCAGGCGCTGCCGCCGCTGCCAGGCTCCGACCGGCCGCGCTACCCGATCTCCGACGCCGACAGCCTCCACAAGGCCGTCAAGGCGGTGGGGCGCGGGAAGACGGGACACCCGGCGCTGCGGGCCTACATCAAGCGGGTGGCGGCCAAGCTGGGCCTCTCCTCGCTGATCCCGGAAGACTGGAAGTGACCTCGGCGCAGTTCCAGCTCCCGGTAGAGACCCTGGAGTTCGGCCGGGTCGGCAAGCTCTTCCGGAAGCAGATCCTGAAGCTGGGGAAGATCCAGTACGGAGGCCAGGTGCTCGAGTTCACGCCCGAGTACGTCGAGGACCTCATCAAGAGCTTCGAGGCGGGCGCCTTCGACCAGGTCTCCTTCCAGATGGCGGACGCGGCCAACACCCACACCCAGGACCCCGAGCGGTCCCGCGGGGAGGTGAAGGCGCTGATCGCCACTCCCACGGGCCTGGACGCGCTCATCGAGCTGACCGAGGAGGGCGCCAAGGTGGTCGAGGACAACCCTCGGCTGGGCGTCTCGGCCCGCATCGTGCAGCCCCTGAAGCAGGCGGACGGGAGGGTCTTCGGGAAGGCCCTTCACCACGTCCTCGGAACGCTAGACCCCCGGCTGACCGGCATGAGCCCATGGCAGCCGGTCCAGCTCGCAAACGACGGCTCGAGCGACCCGGTCGTCGACCTCACCTCGGCCAGTTACGAAGGAGACCCCAGTATGTCGCAGACCCCGACCGACCCGAACGACGGGCAGACCCCGGGGGCCACGGAGCCCACGGACGAGGAGCTGGAGGCGATGCTGGCGAAGCTCGTCGCCGAGGACGAGGCCGCAGCCGGGGCAGCGCAGCCCCCAGCGACGGCCGCGACCCCGGCGCTGGCTGGCGCGGCCCTGACCGGCGCCCAGCGGCCCGCGGTGGATCTGGCGGCAGACGCCCGGGCCCAGGCCCAGGCGCTCGAGCTGGCGGCCATCCGCAACGAGCTGGACGAGGCCAAGTTCCAGAAGGAGCGCATCGAGCTGCTCCAGAAGGGAGTGCCTCCGAAGATGGTGGAGCTGGCCGCGCCGCTACTGCGGGGAACCGTGGTGGTGGAGCTCGCGGGCGGCTCCGTGGACGCCGGAGCGGTCGTGCGCTCCGTGCTGGCCGAGGCGGAGGGCCAGATCGACCTCACCGGGGAGCACGGGGCTCTCTACCCGACGCAGACCGACCAGGGCAAGCGGACCGAGGACCAGCTCTACGCGCAGCTCGTCGCGCTGACGGGCGGAGAGGTCGCCGCCAGCTAAGGCGGCCGCCGCTCGACACCTCGGCATCGGCGACGAAGCATCAGAACCAGGAGGAAACCAAGTGACCGCGATCGCTCGCAAGTTCTCGGCGGAGGGGCCGTACACGTTCCCCGTCCTCGCCGCGGGCCTCACCATCAACGGCGGGATGCTGGTCATCCCGGACCCGGTCAACGCCGGGGGCGTCCAGATCGCCGGGCTGGACGCGAAGAACTGCCTCGGGGTGTGCGTGGCCGACGGGGCCGCGGCCGGGGTCTTCTCGCCCACCGACGCCGCCGCCTACCCGCCCTACGTCGCGGTCGAGTCCCAGGGAGTCTTCCCCGTGACCTTCACCTTCGCGGCCGTGCTGGGCAACCCCCTGAAGTGCGCGGCGAACGGCGCCGTGGCCCTCTGGATCGACGCCACCGACGACCCCGACGAGTGCATCGGGATGTGCTTCGACACCGCGGTCGCCGCGAACGCGGTCGGCAACGCCCGGATCAACATCCTCTAGCCCGAAGGCGCTCAAGACAGCCCTCCCGCGAGAACACCAGCCCCACTAAGGAGCCACCTCGATGCCTGCATCCCCGATCACCGTCACAGGAGCCTTTGACGGCCCCCAACTGACGGTGGATGCGCTGATCCGGAACCCCACCCTGGTCCCGCGGCGCATCCTCTCCATGGCGAACCAGCTCTTCGTCGGCGACAAGCTGCTCCGGAACATCGGCAAGGCGCCGTCCGGAGTGGTCGAGTTCTTCCAGTCGAACCCGCTCTTCGCCAACACCACCTCCTCGGTCGTGCGTGAGTACGCCGAGATCCCGGTCTCGACCGGGGCGGTGGGCCCGCTCCTGCTGGCCCAGGTGGTGAAGCGCGGCCTCTCGCTGCGGATCTCCCGTGAGATGAGGGACCGCAACGACATCGACCTGGTGAACCTCCAGATCATGCAGATCGCCAATACGATGGTCCAGGACTGGGACGCCGCGTGGATCAACGCGATCCTGGCCGCCGACACCCTGACCGTCGCTGCGACCGCGACCTGGGAGTCCTCGACGGCGAACCCGCGGCTCGACATCGCCGACGCCGTGAAGGCGATCGTGTCGACCAAGTACGGCTTCATCCCCGACACCCTGGTCATCTCGGTGGGGAGCCACGCCGACTTGATCGGCTCCGCGACCATCTGGCAGCCGTGGTCCGGCGACATGGCCCATGCATCGCCCGCGGTGCGCGGCGCCCTCCCGGCCAAGCTCTACGGCCTGGACGTCTGGCAGACCTACTCGCTGCCCGCGGCGACCGCGATCGTCATGCAGCGCAAGGTCGCGGGCTTCATCGCCGACGAGCGCCCGCTCCAGGCGACCCCTCTCTACGAGATCCCCGAGCGGGAGACCTGGCGGTCCGACACCGTCCGCGCCTCTGCGGTCGGGATCGACCAGCCGAACGCCATCTGCACCATCACCGGCGTCGAGTAGGCTTAGAGCCTGACAGGGCGGCGGCCGGAGACGGCCGCCGCCTCAGCCGACCACGGAGGAAAGGCAAGTGGCGAACGCCCAGTACGAGCTACTGGTGGGCAGCTACCGCCAGCAGTATTTCGACAAGGACGGCGAGGCCGTCCGGCTCCCCGGCGGAGTGGTCAAGTCGAAGATGCGCCACAAGGGCGACGTCATCGGCGACCTCACCGAGGCCCAGCGGGACACCCTGCTGGCCTGCGGGGCCATCAAGCTCGCCGGGACCGAGGATCCCCCCAAGCTGGTGGCGAACGTCTCGGGCTCCGTGCCCCTGGCGCCGAGCGGCGAGGCGGCAGCCCGGCCCGTCGTGGACCAGGCGGCCTACCGGAAGGCCAAGACCGAAGAGGAGCGCGAGGCCGCGCTGGGCGCTCCAGTCGACCTCAACTCCGACGAGGAGCCCGGGAAGCCAAAGTGACCTACTCCACTCCGCAGAGCGTCCGCGCCGTCCTTGCACAGGACGGCAGCACGGACCCGTCCACGGCTGCATCCCTGGACGACCCGACCCTGCAAGGCGCTTGCAATAGGGCGGCTGCGGAGGTAGATGCGTGGCTGGGAGGCCGATACCAGGTGCCCTTCGACGTGCCCCCAGGATCGTCGGTCCCGGTGCCGGGGTCGGCCCCAGCCCTCATCTACGACATCTCGGACAGCATCGCCTCCTACCTGGCGACCCTCCTCTACAGGCAGGGACAGCCGATCGAGCCGACGGACCCGGTCTACCAGGCTTGGCAACGCGCCGAGCGGATGCTGAGCCTATTGTCGGTCGGCACGATGGCCCTCGAGATCGGAGGCTCCGAGTCGGCCGAGGCTGACCCGACCGTCGTCAACAACTACACGGGCGAGCTGTTCTCGATGAGGGACTACGGGATCGGCGTGGCGCTGGGAGCCAGCGGCAGACGAGGGGTGTTCCCGCCGAACTGGCCGCTCTAGTGGCCGACACCTTCGACGACCGCATCAACGAGCTGATGGCGGCCGTCGGGCCCGGGCCGATCGTGGGCAAGGTCGAGGTCGACCAGGTCTACGCGATGCCCATCGAGCGCGGCCAATGGGTCATGTATATGGGGGTCGAGCCTGGCAAGGCCCTCTTCGCCCACACGGGCATGACGCGCTTCCTTCGGGAGTCGATGGTCGGCCACGCGGCCGAGTACCTCCAGATGCTCGCCAACGACACTCTCGACGATATGCCGACCGCCCTCCCGGAGGCTATGGTCCGCATCGTCGAGCTTGTCAGCTCGCGGGTCACGGAGTACGCGCCGGTCAGGACCGGCGAGCTGGCGTCCTCCGGCCATCCGTGGGTCACCGTCTCCGGCCTCAAGTTCTACGATCGGCCGCCGATCTCGCCTCGCAACCTCGCCAAGGAAGGCAAGGGCTACGCGGCCGGGCGCAGCGCGGCCCAGGCGCGGGCCCAGGCCAAGGCCAACGTCGCCGCGGCGAGGGCCGCCCGGAGGCAGGCGGCCGCGCTGCGCCGCCAAGAGAAGGCTCAGGCGGCCCAGGAGCGGGCCAACGCCCGGATGGAGAAGGCCCTCCAGCGGGAGGCGGCGGCCGAGCGGCGCAAGCTGCGGAGCCTGATCCTCCACCACGGCGGCATCGCCCCCACCAAGGAGTTCCAAGTGCCGAGGTCCGTGCGCCGCCGCAAGGGCCTCCCATACGACTACATCCGGGAGGAGCTTCAGCACTACGGTTACCACTTCGACACCTTCGACGCCCTCCTGGCGGCGATCCTGGAGCCCTACTGATGCTGGCGGTCGCTGACCTCGCGGCGTGGCTCTCCGGGCTGGCCGCCCCGCTGGTGCCCGGCGGCGTGAGGGTCGTCTCCGGCGAGTGGGAGCCGCCCACGCCCAACCGGCTGGTGATGGTCCTCCCCGTGGGCGGGGGCGGCCTCGTCATGGAGGAGCTGTACGACGAGGAGGCGTTCTCGGTCCACGTCCGGGGGGCCCAGGGCCAGTACGCCGACGCGGAGGGCCTGGCGATCGCGCTCGACAAGGCCATCGTGGCCGCGCCCACCCCGGTCACGATCGGCACCCTCAACGTGGCCTCGATCTGGCGCGTGTCGCCGCCGCGCTTCCACCAATACGACGCGGCGCGGCGCAGCAGCTTTCTCGCCAGCTACATCTTCCTGGTCCAGGCATAAGGAGGTCCCGATGGCCCCAGCCGACGACGTGAGCCCCGACCGCCTGGCTCCCCCTCCGGCGCCCCCGGAGCCGCCGGGCGGCCAGCGCAAGGCGCCCAAGGGCGAGCTGCCCCCCGGGGTGGTCAGGATGCGCCTCGCAGGGCGCGAGAGCGCCTTCCACCACGGGATCGACGGGATCCCTCCCCTCACCCGCGACTTCGTCGACGTCCCGGTCGGACTGGCAAAGCGCCTCCGGGAGTTGTGCTCCGCCTACCGCATCCACCTTGAGGAGATCGTCTAAATGGCAACCCCAACGCCCAGCAACGTCATGGTCGGCGCGGCCTATATGTACCTTGCGCCCGCCAACACCGCCATGCCCGCCCAGTCGGTCGCCTTCGGGGGCACGTGGCCGAGCGGCTGGGTGTACGTCGGAGCGACCGAGGCCGGGGTCAAGTTCTCCGTCGACCGCAAGACCCAGGACATCATGATCGAGGAGCAGTCGACCCCCGTCCTGGTCACCACGGACACGATGACGGCCTCTGTGGAGGCCAGCCTGGCCGAGGACACCGTCGCCAATATGCAGTGGGCCTACGGCGGCGGCACCCTGACCACGGTGGCCGCGACCACCACCAACCCGGGCTACACGACCCTGGCGCTCTCCGACACCCTGGAGCAGGTCGCCGTGGGCTTCGAGGGCCTCAACACCTTCGGCCTCGCTCGGCGCCTCTACATCCCCGTGGCGATCTCGGCGGCCAAGGTGGACACCGAGTACCGGCGGGCCAAGGCCGCTCGTCTGTACCCTATCACCATCACGGCCATCTGCCCGCCAGCCGACATCGTCGTGACAGAGGTGACGGCTCCGGCGGTCTAAGGGGGACGCCTTGCCAAAGTTCGACGCCGGGACAGCGGTAGAGCAGCTCGAGTACGACTTCCTCGCCCACCCTCAGTACGATGGGACGCTTCCTGGCAAGGGGCGAATCCCGGAGTTCACCGACAAGCAGCTCCGGGAGTTCGCCAAGGCCCTCACGGCGCTCGAGGGGCCGACCAACGAGATCGACCCCGAGACGCCGAAGGGCCAGCGCAAGCTCAGCGAGATGATGGCCGACGGCAGCTTCGCGGACAAGATCGAGGCGACGGCCAAGATCATCGCCGCGTTCTGCAAGGACAGCCCCTCCGAAGCGGAGATCATGGGCCTTCCCGTGCCCACTCGCCGCGCCTTCTTCAACTGGCTGATGGAGGAGCTGTTCAACCCAAAAGCCAAGACGCCCGACTCCGGCAGGCCGCGCCGGTAGCCCAACAGAAGGTCTACTACCTGGCGCGTCGGCGCCTCGGGATCTCCGTCCGGGAGTGGGACGCCCTCCCCTGGTACGAGGCCCGCATTTACCTCAAGGGACTCCTGGCGGAGGCCAACGAGGGGGAATGGCCCGAGGAGGCTGACGAGCCGACTGAAGCCGCGTCCGCCGAGGATCTCCGGTCTCTCGGCCTAACCGTCAAGACCGTGGGGAGCTAATGGCAGCCGTCTTCAACGCCGGGGCGATCGAGGCCAAGCTGACCCTCGACAACGGGCAGTTCCTGGCGAAGCTGGAGTCCTCCAAGCTGGCCGCCAACGCCTTCAAGGAGTGGATGGCCGAGCCGGTCGACCTGAACCTCAACACCGAGGCGGACGCCCTGGAGATCGAGGGGCTCCGCGCCGAGCTGGACGCCGCCCTGGGCACTTTCGACACCCACGTCGAGCTCAGCGGCGAGACCGAGGCCCTCCTGCAGGCGGGACTGCTCAGGGACGAGCTGGAGGGCGTCACCGGGTCGATCGACATCACTCCGGAGGTCCACACGGGCCCCGCGCTGCTCAAGGCGCTGGCCTTCGGGGCGATCCTCCGGACCCTGCTGACGGGCGGAGGGGGGCCGGGGCTCTTCGGAATGGGGGGCTTCACGGCCGGGTTCGGCTCGATCCTGTCCTTCGCTGGCTTCGGCATCGAGCACCTCATCACCACGGCCATCGGCCTCGTCGGGTCGCTCGCCGGAGCCTTCCTGGGCCTGGGGGTCCTGGCTGCCGGAGCCTTCGGCAAGCTGGCCGTCGGCATGGGCTCGGATGTGCTGGTCATGCGGTCGACCATCTCCGACACCCGAACCCTCCAGACGGCTCTCAACAACGTGGCTCAGGCGGCCGCCGTCTATGGGAAAAACTCCCTCCAGTACGCGGCCGCACAGAACCAGCTCACCTACACGATCAACAGCCTCGGCGCCACGGCTGGCGTCTACGCCGAGCTGAACCTGGCGAAGGCCCTCAACGCCCTCAACGCCTTTTGGGACCAGGCGACCTCCGCAGCCCGCGTGGCTGCGGTGAACTTCGTCATGCCCTGGCTCGGCGTCGCCCGGGTCTACATCCCGATGATCGCCAACGCGGCCAAGACCAACTTCGGGATCATGACAACGGCCCTCCAGCCGCTCCAGAGCTGGATCAAGGGCCCGGGCGCGGCCATCTTCCAGGACCTCGAGGGGATGTTCGCCAAGCAGCTCCCCGAGTCCATGAAGGCGTTTACCCTCGGCTTCGAGCTGGTGGTCCGGGCCGTGGACTACGCCGCCCACCTCGAGAACGGCGGCTTCATGAAGTGGCTGGTCAAGGTCTTCACCTACCTCAACTCGCCTGCGGGCTTCCACAAGCTCGAGCACGGGATGAGGTCCGTCGTGGGGATGTTCAAGGTTTGGGCCGAGTTCCTGAAGGCGATCGTCGTCACCATCTTCGACATCTTCGGGTCGTCGAAGGGGCTGGGCACGGGCATCGTCAAGGAGCTGACGGGGATGCTCAACCAGCTCGACAAGTACCTCACCTCGAAGGGCGGCTCCAAGGCCATGGGCAACCTCTTCCAGGTCCACAAGAACGAGGTCCTGGCGATCCTGAAGCTGATCCCGGCCCTGGTGATCGGCTTCGGCCGCGTCTACCTGGCCCTGGCGCCCATCTTCACCGGCCTGGCGACCGACATCCTGGTGCCCCTCATCGCCATCGCCGGGATGGTGGTCTCCAACCCGTTCGGCGGCTGGGTGGTGGTGATCCTCCTCATCCTCTCCAAGATGGGGATCCTCCAGCGCGTCCTCAAGGACCTCGGCGTCACCAAGTACCTCAACAGCCTCATCACCAAGTTCATCCAGCTCGGCGCCCAAGCGGTGAAGTCGGCCATCGTGACGGCGATCGCCTGGGGGAGGACCTTCGCCGCCATGCTCGCCGAGGGGGCCGTCTGGCTCTTCGAGAACCTCGCGCGGGTCGGCATCGTCGTGGCGACGAGCATCTTCGGGGCGGAGGCGACGGGCGCGGCCTGGGCGCTGTCCTGGATCATCGCCACGGCCGGGCTGGCGCTCCTGGTGGCGGCGATCGTGCTGGGGGTGGCCTGGATCGTGACCCATTGGAAGCAGGTCGTCGGCTTCTTCAAGGCGCTGTGGGCCAACATCGTGGCCCAGGCCAAGGCCGACTGGAGCGCCCTCTCGACGGCCATCATCGTGGCCTTCAAGGTGGTGACCACCTGGTTCCACGACCTGCCCGGGACCATCGTCAAGCTGATCGGCGACGCCTCGAAGATCCTCTACAACGTGGGCAAGGAGATCATCAACGGCCTGTGGGACGGCCTCAAGGCCATCTGGAACAAGGTCACCGGCTGGTTCAGCGGGCTCGCCAACGTCATCTCCCACCTCAAGGGGCCGCTCGACAAGGACCGGAAGCTCCTGATCCCCCACGGGCAGGCCATCATGGAGGGATTCGCCCAGGGCCTCACCGAGGGCTTCAACGGGCCCGTGAAGGACGCCCTGGCCCTGGCGACCCAGGTCGCGGGAGCCGCCTTCGGGCAGGCCAGCGTCTCGGTCGCCACCACGGGAGGCGCCGCGGCTGGCGCGGCCGCTCCGGCGTCGAGCCTCGGCGACGTGGTCTCCGCGGTGAAGGACCTGCACTCGACCGTGAAGCAGCAGCAGGCTCGCCGGGTACTGGCGATGAGGACCGCCTGATGGCCTCGGTGGCCCTGAACGCCGTGTGGATCAACCTGGCCTCGGACCTGGCCCAGTACGTCACCTACGGCTCGATGGGGTCTATGGGCGCCAGCTCGTCCTCGGGCGCGATGGCCTCGCTGCCGAGGAGCGACACCCTCGGCACCACGGGCGCTGTGCGTCAGTACGCGAACGGGAACCTCCGGCTGGTCACCACGGTCGGGGTGGCGGAGGTCTATCAGACGACCCTCCGGGCGGTGAGCTCTGCGGACGTGGCGACGCTGGACAGTTGGTTCAATCAGATCGTCCTCATGCGGGACCGGGTCGGGCGGCGGGTGTGGGGCGTCTTCTCGGGGCGCACGGTGGGCGACTACCCGCGCTCGGACGCCCACGACTACACCCTGACCGTCTCCGCCCTCACCTTCGTCGAGGGGGTGTGAGTGCAGCCGCTGACGGCGGCGCCGTACCGCTCCCAATACTCGAACGCGCAGATCCTCGCGCTGCTGCGGTCGGTGGCCCTCCAGGTCCAGTATGGGCTCGACCTGCTGGATCAGAACAACAACTGGCTGGAGGACATCTCCGGCGACCTGCTCTCGTTCGACCTTGAGCGGGACTGCACGGCCACCATCCACGGCACGGGGACCTTCGTGGTCACCCGGCAGCTTCAGGGCGGTTGGCAGCGCGTCCGGCCGTACTGCCTGCTGTCGGGCGCCGGGCTTGAGAACGTGCGGTTCGATCTCGGGGTCTACGTCCTGACGTCGCCGGTCGCCCAGTTCAACGAGGACCCCGTTTCCTACTCGATCACCGGGTCGGACCTGCTCTACATCCTGGACACGACGATCGGGGACACCTACACCGTCCCGGCGGGGACCACCTACCTAGCTGCAGCTCAGGCGGCGGCGAACGCCGCGGGACTCACGGGGTCGACCGTCTACCTGGACGGGTCCTCCGGCTCGCTGACCCTCCCCAACGACCTCGTCTTCCCCCTCAACAACGGCTACGGGGCGGCCTTCACCTACCTGGACGTCATCAATCAGCTCCTGGCCGCGATCAACTACATCGGGATTTGGGCCGACTGGGAAGGGAACCTCCGCTCCGGGCCCTACCTGGCGCCGACCCAGCTCCAGCCGGAGTACGCCTTCGACCTGACCCTGGACCAGGGGATCGAGGTCGAGGATCCCCGCACTCTGACCAACGACCTCTGGCAGGCCCCGAACAACTGGCTCTTCATCAACGAGAACGTGAGCGGGCCGGTCGTGGGGGCCGGGATCTACCAATACACCAACCAGTCCTGGGGGCCCAGTTCCGTGGACGCAGTCGGGCGCACGATCACCGACGTCGTCTACCTCAACGCGGCCGACCAGGCCACGCTCGAGGGGCTGGCAAAGCAGCAGATCAACCAGGCGATCCAGCTCGTCGACGAACTCAGCGTGAAGCTCTCGCCGTTCCCTGTAAGCTGGCACCTGGACGTGGTGACCGTGAACGACCCGAAGCTGGTGGCGGCCATGCAGCCGCCGCCCGCCAGCGGGATCGCCACCTGCCAAGGGCAGACGTGGTCGCTGGCCTCCGACGGGTCCGACGGGGCGCAGACCTGGCAGATCATCGGGGCCCCCCTCGTATGACCGCGCCGCTCGCCCGCTACCGGGGCGGCTTCCAGCCGCTGCACGGGACGGTCACCGCCGTGCAGCCCCTGACAGTCAAGGTGGACGGCGCCTCGACGGCGTCCCACGCGATCCTGCTGGCCGGGTACTCCCCGGCGGTTGGGGACGTCGTCGCGCTGCTTCCCTACCGCGGCAGACAGCTCCTGGTCCTCGGCGCGGAGATGGGAGGGTGGTCGCGGCCGATCTTCTCCGGGTACTCGTCCGTGGGCCAGGCGCTCGCCGCGGGCGAGAACATCATCCAGGTCAACACCGTGGTCGTGGACACCCGAGGCGAGTTCAACACCGGCACCTATGCCTACACCTGCCCCGTCGCCGGGGTCTACCGGGTGTCGGGCCAATGCAAGAACTCGACGCAGATCGTGGGCGAGACGCAGATTTACCACAACGGGGCGGTCGCCAAGCGGGGGGCTTACATCAACTCCAACGTCGCCCAGGGAGGCGTCGTGACCGCGCTCCTGGTCTGTGCGGCCGGGGACACTCTGCAGCTCGCCTACTGGATGAACGCGGCCGCCACGGCGCAGGACGACGGCGGCACCGGCCAGAGCCTCTACTTCGACATTGAGTGGGTGGGAGCAGCATGAGCACCCTCGGCGCGAGCCCCTCCTTCAACTCCTGGTACTGGTACGGCACCAACGTCATGAACCAGGTCTGGATGGGCTGGTACACGATGCCCGTGACCGGGGTGGTGACGGGGATCTCCTTCTATGCCGACTCCTACAGCGGCAGCACCACCTTCCAAGGAATTGTCTGGAACTCCAGCGGCGGCGTCTACTTCGGCGGCTCGACCGTCAGTTGCGGCGCCGGAGGGCAGTCCGTCGGCGGCCAGCATTGGCACACAAGCGCGGTCTCCAACGTCACCGTCCCCTCCGGGACCTCCATCGGCATCGGCTGGTGGCGGTCCCCCGGCGGCTCGATGCTCTACTCGGCTGGCCCCAGCGGTTCGCCGAACGCCTACGGCAACGGGCCCGTGAGCGCCCCCTCCGCGCAGACGGGGGGCACGGCGCTCGGCTACCAGGTCGGCGCCTACATCACCTACTCCCAGGTCTCCGCCCCGACGGCCACCACCAGCGCGGCCTCGAACATCTCCTCGACCGGGGCCCAGCTCAACGGCTCGATCAACCCCGAGGGGACCGCGACCAACGGGTATTTCAACTGGGGCACCACGACCGCGTACGGGAACTCGACGGCCCAGCAGGGCATGGGCAGCGGGACGTCTGCGGCAGCCATCGCCCAGGCGATCTCCGGCCTCGCGCCCCTCACCACCTACCACTACCAGGTCGTCGCCACCAGCGCGGGAGGCACCGTCTACGGGGCCGACCAGCAGTTCACCACCCTCGGAGCCGCTCCCTATGCACCGACTGGGCTCGCCCCCGCGTCGGGGGTGCTGGACCTCACCCAGCCGCAGACCTTCTCCTGGTCGGCCTTCTCGTCCCCGATCTCGGGCGACACTCAGGCTTCCGCGGTTCTCCAATGGCGCCAGGCGGGCAGTTCTGCGGCCTGGAACCAGGTCACGGTCACCGGGACGGCCGATACCCACACCTTCGCCGCCAGCACCTTCCCGGCCGAGGAGATCGAGTGGCAGGTCGAGGTCACGGGGACGGCGGGTTACACCTCCGCCTGGTCCGCGCTGGCATACGTCACCCTCGCCTCGCCGCCCGCTGCGCCTGCCGTCACGGCTCCGGCCTCGGGGTCGACCATCCCCGCGACGCCCTACACGGTGGCCTGGAGTCCGCCAGCGGGCCAGACCGACTACGAGATCCTGGTGGTCGCCGACAGCGGCGGCGCTCCGGTGATGGGGACGGTCTACTACGACTCCGGGGACGTCACCTCGACGGGGACCTCTCAGCCGGTGCCCTTCCCGACCAACAACCTGACCGTCCACGTCATGGTGCGCGTCATGGTGAACACCCTCTGGAGCGCCTACGCGGACTCCGGAGCGGTGACCGTCACCTACTCCGCCCCGGCCGCTCCGACGCTGGTGCTCACGCCGGACGCGGCCACGGGCTCGATCTCCGTGGCGATCACCAACCCGGCGCCCGGAGCCGGGCAGACCGCGGCGGTGTCCAACGACCTGTGGCGCTTCGCCACGCTGGCGGGGCAAGCTACGGCGATCCGGATCGCGCACGGGCTGGCGCCGGGAGCGACCTTCGTCGACTACACACCGGGCTCGGGCATCGACTACCAATACCAGGCGGTCGCCTTCGACTCCTTCGGGAACTCGTCGCCGTCTGCCTGGACGGACTGATCGCTGATAGCATGGGCCCGACTGGGGCCCGAACGAGGGCCAGAGAGCCCAGGAGGAGCCAGATGGCATCCGTAGACGAGGCCCAGGCGGCGCTGGGGCAGGCCCAGGAGGCCCATGCGGCCGCCGCCGCGAAGCTCGACGCGGCGAAGCAGCTCTGCGCGAACTGCGGCGGCGAGGACGACGAGATGGGCGAGAAGCCCAGCCACACCAACACCGCGGCGCCCGAGCGGTTCGGACTTCGACACCGCGAGCACGGGCTGGAGGTCGAGGGCGCCTACCAGGAGTTCCAGTCCGCGAGCTACGCGGTGGTCGCTGCCGAGGAGCAGTTGGCCCTAGCGACCCTCCAGGCGAAGTACCCGAGCGCCTGATGGCCGTCCGGCTGGTCGCCAACCGCCGCCAGGTCCAGTTGTCGATCCCTGACATCGACGACAACGAGGCGTTCGTGCGGCATTGTGCCAGCCTCCTCCTCCAGGGCAAGCGCGTCGTGGTCCTGGAGGTCTCCCGCGAGATCCCCGACCTCCTCATGCCCGCGGCCGTGGCTGAGTGCGAGATGGTCTTGGCCCGTCACGCCTTCGACGCCCGCCGCCTCATCACCCAAGCGATCACCCCAAAGGAGAGCTAAGTGGCTTCCGTAGGCCAGTACCTTCAACCCCTCCTGCTCCAGTCCGTGTTCGGCGGGGGAGCCTCTCAGGCCCAATGGACCGGCGTCGGCACCCTCTACATCGGAGTCTCGACCCAGGCTTGGTCTGCGACCGTCACGGATGCGACCCTGCAGACGGGGGAGCCCACCTCGACGGGCGGCTACGCCCGCATCGCGGTCGCCAACAACACGACCAACTACCCGGCCGCGACGGGCTCCAACCCGGCGACCTCCAAGCTGGCGGTGGCCTTCGGCTTCCCGACCTCCACGGCGGCCTGGTCCACGGGCGCGACGGCCCTAGCCAGCGTCTTCGTCGCCGATGCCGCGACCCTCGCCGGAGGAAACGTCCTCTGGAGCGGCCCCCTCAACCCGGCGACCGACATCGTGAACGGCTCGGGAGTCACCTTCAGCTTCGCGGCGAACGCTCTTCAAGCGACCCTGACCTAAGCCCCCGATGGCCGCGCCAGCCTACGGCGGGAACGTCGGGGCGACCGCGCCGTGTGACACCGGAGGCAGCGGCTCGACGGCTGTTGCGGTCACGGGTGCGGTTCCAGCCGGTAGCACGATCGTCGTTTCGGTCGAGCAAGGCTCCTACGCCTCCGCGGGCGGCGTCTCGGTCTCGGACACCCAGGGCAACACCTATACCCAGGGGCCGAACGCAGACGACGGGGCGAACGACGCCTCGACCGTCTTCTACTGCGTCAACTGTAAGGCGCTCTCGACCTCTGACACCGTCACGGTCACCACCCCGGCAGGCGCGGCCGAGGTGTTCGTGTCGGTGGACTACCTCACCGGGGTCACGGCGGCTGACGTTTCGGCCTCGGCCGCTGGCTCCGCCCAGGGCTACACCTCGTTCAGTTCCGGCAACACGGCGACCACGGCGACGGCCGACGAGCTGCTTTGGGGCGTCTGCGGGATGCAGACCTCGGGCACCCCGGTCACCCTTGGCTCGGGCTGGACCTCGGAAGGGCTGCTGAACAACGGCGGCGACCTGCTCCAGACCGGCTCGCAAGCGGTCACGGCGACGGGTGCCTATGCCTTCACCGGCACGATGCCCGCGACCCACGCCTACATGGCGATCATCGTCACCTTCAAGGGTGGCGGGGGCGGGGTCACAGACCAGCTCACGGCCACCTGCGCGGGGAAGGGCGGGGCGAGCGCCGCCCTCACCGTCAAGGGCGCACTCGGGACTGCAGCCCACGGCTCCGGGGCTGCCAGCTCCGCCCTGGCCGAGGCCGCAGCACTCACCGCGACGGCGCACGGCTCAGGCGCGGGCGCCTCGACCTTGGCTGCCAAGGGTGCCCTCGGCTCGACCGCTGCGGGTGTGGGGGCGGCATCCGGCGCGCTCAGCGCGAAGGACGCCGTGACCGCCTCTGGTGGCGGAGCGGGCGCCAGCGCGGCGACGCTGTCCGAGGGAGCTGCCCTCGGGGCGACTGGCGCTGGCGCTTCCGGCGCGAGCGGTGCTCCGACGGTACAGACCACCGTCAGCGCCTCGAGCACGGCGGCCGCCGACTCCGGGGCCGCCGCGTCCCTGACGGCCACGGGGACGGCAGGGTCCACTCAGGCCGCGGCCGCTGGCCTCTCCGGCGCCCTGGCTCAGACCGGCGCGGCGCAGTCCTCCGGGGGCGCCGCCGGGGCCTGCTCGGCGACCCTGGCTCAAGCGGCGCAGCTCTCGACGACGGCGCCCGGCGCGTCCTCGGCATCCGGCGTCCCGACCGTCGAGACGACGCTCAGCGCGGCCTCCGTGGGGTCGGCCTCCGGATCCGCCGCCGCGACGCTGGCGGAGGTCGCGGCCCTCTCGGGCTCTGCGGCGGGGCGGGGTGCGTCTACGGCTGGCGCGACCCAGGCGGCCTCCCTCGCGTCCTCGGGCGCTGGGTCCTCCTCGGCCGTCGCTCCGGTCGACCAGGCGGCGGCCCTCGCGGCAACCGGGCAGGGACGCGGGTCGGCGCTGGCGCCGTCGGCGGAGAGCTGCCAGCTCTCCTCGGTGGCCGCGGCTGGGTCCTCCGCGTCGGGCGTCCCGACCGTGGTCGCGGGCGGAGAGTGGTCGGCGAGCTGCCCAGCGGCTGGGGCGGCCAGCGGAAGCCTCTCGGCGGGGCTACGCGCCTCGTCGTCGGCCCCCGCGGTCTCCGGTGCGTCTGGCGCCCTCGGCGCCGTCCTGGCCCTCTCTGCGGCGGCTGGCGGGGGCGCTGGCGCGGCGGCCAGCCTCACGGTGGCGCTCGCCGCTAGAGCCGTCGCCCCGGCTGGCGGGGGCGTCGCGGCCGACGTGGGCCTCCGTGTCGCCGTGGCCGCCCTCGCGGCGGCCTCTGGATCGGCGTCAGGCCAGCTCGCGGCGGCGCTGGCCCTCTCGGGCGCGGGGCCCGGTGCAGCGTCCTCCCTGGCCCTCCTGTCGGCCTTCGGCGCGGCGGGATCCTCCGGCGCCGGGAAGGGAGGCGCGGCGGCCACGCCGACCGTCGCCGAGATCGTCGCCACGCGCTTCCTGCTGCAAGCGGCTGCGACCTGGGACGGCTCGGCGCGGGTCAAGATGCCCTCGGGCCCGATCACGACAGCCGCGTGGGAGGGGGGCGTCTCGGTGCGCGAGCCCGAGCAGCCGACTGTTGTAGCCAACTGGGACGGCTCCGTACCATAGCCGTCGGAGGTCTTCATGGACGTTCCGCAGATCATCTACTCGACCGACACTCACACCGTCTTCCAGGTCGAGCCGGTGAGCGCGGTCACGGGCGAGCCGCTGTCCCTGGTGGGCGCGGTGGCGTGCACGGCGCGGTTCGCGCTGGCGACCGGAGGGCCCGGGGGACCGGGGACCTCCGGGACCGGGGTCGGCACCATCTCGGCCACGGCCAACTACAAGCCGAGCGTGGCCGACCTGGCCCAGGCGCCGGGGATCTACGATGTGCAGGTGTCGGTCCAGTTCGCGGACGGCTCGAACTGGCCCCTCGTCCCGTTCCAGATCGACTTGAGAGCGGCCCTGTGATCGGCGCGGCAGTCGCGCCCCCCACGGCCGCGGCGACCTACCTGCTCTATCTCGTCGTCGGCATCGCCGCCCTAGTGGTGGGCGCCGCCGGGGCCCTCGCCTACCGCAACGCAATCGGGAAGAGTACCGTGAGGCAGCTCAACGAACTCCTCGACGCGACCAACGCGAACTTCGCTCGCGTGGACCGGGAGCGCAAGGAGGCCCAGCAGCAGATCGCCGAGCTGCAGGGCCAAATCAAGGTCCTGCGGGAGTCTGTCACGCAGCGGGCGGCCGTAGACGAGCTTGCCCGCGTGGAGATGGAGCATCATCAGGAGCTGATGAAGCCCCTCAAGCGCCTGGTAGAGATCGCCGAGGCCACGGCCCGGGCCTCCAGCGTCCGCATCCCGCCCGGGGAGGCGCGCCCGCGCAGCTCGAGAGCCTCTCGGTGAGGTGGGCCCACGACCGCCCTGAGCTGCCAGCCCTGCTCCTGGTCATCCTGCTGGCGGTGGGCCTCCTGGCCTTCGCCATCCTCGAGGTCGGCCACCAGGGCACCATCCAGCAGTTGCGCCAGCAGGCTCAGGCCAACGTGCAGGCCATCCAGAGGGACGACGCGCTGCTGCGTGAGATCCGAAGGGACGAGAAGCGGTACTGCGCGGCCGCCAAAGCGGCCGGGGTGCAGCCCATCATCAAGATCGTCTGCGGAGGAGCTGGAGAGTGAGCATCCAATGGACCGACTTGACCTCCTGGTCGACCCTTTGGGCGCCGGAGTCCGGGGACGCGATCACGGCCGAGGTGCTGGCGCAGCTCCAGGACGGCCTCGCCGCCGGAGCGACGCTGTTCAGCTCCCAGTACGGGTTCACGGACCAGCCCATCGCTCAGGTCATGGCCGCGATCGGTAAGGCGTTTCCCGAATCGCGTTTCCTCTTCGACCGGAGCGAATACATGGGGCGCTACGAGAAGCCCGTGGTCGACGCCTTGATCGCGCAACTCCAGCCGGACCAATGGGCCATCGGCACCGCGCCGGACGGCTCGGACATCCTGCACTCGAAGATCCTGGCCCTCGTCTACCCCGACGGCCGGGGCTGGACCTTCTCGGGGTCCTTCAACCTCAGCGCGAGCGCAGCCCGCGAGTTCAACGTCGCCGACTTCATCTGGAGCCGCAGCCGGGCCGAGGCGTTCGCCGCCGAGATCCAAACGCGGCTCTCTTGGTGCCGAGCCAACCAGCCTCAGCCCCCGCAGCCGAACGCCGAGACTGGCGACGGGCAGGGGCGTGAGGAGACCACCCGCTGACCGGCTGATGGCCTCCGCCGCCGCCCACTCGGTCAGGGCGTGGAGGACCACGCCGGGCTGTCCCTGCGGCTTCGGGCCTGGGGAGCACGTTGAGCTCCGGTGCTCCTGCGGCTGGAGCGTCCACGTCGAGTACCCGGACGGGATCTCGGACGTGCTCAGGGTCGTCCACGGCGCCGTCTGGCGCGACCACAAGGGCTACCGCGTAGGGGTCGCTCGAGCGTGAACGTCCCCTGGCTTCAGCATCGCCACGCCCGCGTCCCTCGGGAGCACAAGTTCACCGACCCGGTGACCGGCGACCAGCTCACCCTCGCCGAGGAGATCAGTTGGCAGATCCAGACCCGGGTCCTCCGGCGCTGGAGCTTCCTGGTCGTCTTCACCCTCTTCACGGCCTTGATGTGGCTGCGCGGGCCCGGCGCTCAATTCGACTGGAACCTGATCGCGTCCTGGCTGGCGATCGTCGTGGAGGGGACGGTCGGCCTGGCGATGTTCTCCCAAACGCGGCGCGACGCCCTTATCATCAGGCAGATCCGGAATCTCGAGGCGGCGCACCTCGAGGCTGACGCGAAGCGGGACCAGCAGACGGCGATCCTGGCGGCGCTGATCGCCAAGTACGGAACGGAGCTGGAGGTCGAAGTGGCTGAGGAGGGACGCGGGTGACGCTGGAGGGCGTAGACGCCCTCGACGCGCCGCCCTCGCCGGAGATCGCCGCGGCTGGCAAGCGGTTCGTCTGCCGCTACCTCAAGGTGGCGACCCGGGCGCAGCTCGCCGCCGACCGGGCCGCCGGGATCGACACGGTCCTGATCTTCGAGTCCTCGGGAGTGGACTTCACGGGCCTCGCCGCCCAGGGGCGCCTCGACGCGACCACGGCCAAGGCTCAATGCGCCGCGCTGGGCGTCCCCGGGCAGCCTGTCTACTTCGCCATCGACGCCGGGACCACGCTGCTCAACGAGGTCAACAACTACCTCTCGGGCTGCGCCGAGGTGCTGGGGCTGCCCCTGGTGGGCGTCTACGGCTCCGACCTGGTGGTGGGGGCCGCGCTGGCCGGGCGGTACTGCACCTACGCCTGGCAGACTTATGCCTGGAGCGGGGGGATGCTGGATCCCCGCGTCAACCTGTACCAGTACCTCAACGGCCAAAGCCTCGCGGGCTACGGGGTGGACCTGGACCGAACCGTCGTCTCCGACGTAGACTTCGGGCAGATCAAGTGGGGCGGGGCGCCCCAGGAGGCAGACGTGAAGCTGGGCATCTTCGAGTTCAAGGTGGTCGCCGGTCCCTACGCGGGGCAGATCGGGCAGTTCCTCTCCAACGGGATGCAGTTCCGGTGGATCCCCCCCGACTTCGTGGGCGCCGACGGCTCGACGGTGAGCCCCCTCACCGACATCACCAGCTCGACCGGCCCGTGGTTCAACGGCGGCGCTCCGGTCGAGACGTGGGGCAACGGGCCGGTCGCCGACCTGTTCGCGTTCGGGCTACCGCTCGACCCGGAGGCAGCCGAGATGACCGGGCAGCCGTACCCCTACGGGGCGCCCGCTGCGTCCGGCGGCCTGACCGCCGCCCAGGCTCAGCAGCTCTCCGACCTCGCGGCCGCCGTGGCCCGGATCGAGACCGGCCTGCACGGAACCTGACGTTCGTGTGGAGGGTGGAGGGGACGGCGACCCAGGCCGTCGACGAGATTGAGTGGGGGGACCTGCAGGGGGACGCGCCGCCACGCCTCGGCGACGATGACCCGGTGAGCGCGGCGAAGGTCGCAGCGGAGATGCTCCTTGGGGACATCGCGGTGCCGCTCCCGGCGACCTTCGCCCTCACGGGGGACGGCAGCTCGGTGACCGTCGTCATGCGGACGGCGCCGAAGACGTGACCCCGCAGCCCGGGGACGTGGTGCTCGTCTCGAGGGGCAGCGGGCTCTTCGACCGCCTGGTGCGCTGGGCGACCACCAGCTACTTCTTCCACGCCGCCCTGGTTGCCGACGGCGGCGACGTCATCGAGGCCCGGCTGCGCGGGGTCTCCCGGCGGCCGCTGTCCGAGTACGCGGGCCGCTACTGGGCCTACTCGGTGGCCGGTGCCACCCAGGCGCAGCGCGAGGCCGCGGTGGAGTTCTGCCAGGCCAAGGTCGGGACCTCCTACGGGTGGGGCGACATCGTGGCCGATGCTCTCCGGCTCGGGCTGCACGTCAACACCGGCTACCGCTGGCGCACCTGGAAGCACCTCGACTGCTCCTGCCTGGTGGCGGCGGCCTACGCCGACGCCGGGCTCTGGACCACGCTCAAACCGGCCCCCTCGCCTGCGGACCTCGGGTGGTCGCCGGTCCTATCAGGTCCGCGTCCCTGGAGGGAGTGAGGTGCTCAACGTGAAGAAGCTGGCCGGGGCGATCTTTCAGATCGACCGGATCCTGGCGGTGGTGCTGACCGCGCAGACCATGATCCTGGGGTACTTCCACTCGCAGTTCCCGGAGTACGTCTCCGTGATCTCGGCCGTCCTGGCCGGGATCAGCATCTTCGTGGCCGTGTCGACCAAGATCGCCACCATCCTCAGCACCGCCTCCGTGCAGAAGGTCGCGCTCCAGACCGGGCGGGTGCCCGTCGGCGAGAAGGCTGCGTGACGCGCCCCCGCGGGCTCGGCTGGCGCCCCGACCTGCCGGACCACCGGGACTTCCGGGCGCTCGAGCCGCCCTCGGCGGCGATCCCGCGCTCGGTCGACCTCTCGGCCTTCGCGGGCCCAGTCCTCGACCAGGGGCAGCTCGGGGCCTGCACGGCCCATGGGCTCGCTGGCGTCCTCGAGTGGCTCGACCGGAAGCGCGGCCAGCAGCCCCGGATGATCTCTCGGCTGTTCCAGTATTACAACACCCGCTGGATCGAGGGCACGACCGCGTCCGACTCCGGGGGCACCATCCGGGACGCCGTCAAGGCCGCCGCGACGTACGGGGAGTGCCCCGAGGTGGAGTGGCCCTACGACGTCCAGAAGTTCGCGGACCGGCCTGCCGTGAGCTGCTACTCGGTCGCCAAGACCGACGTCGCCCTCCAGTATTGGCGGGTGCGCCAGGACCCCTTCCCGGGCGCCCAATGCCTCGCCGCTGGCTTCCCCGTGGTCTTCGGCTTCGTCGTCTACGAGAGCTTCATGCAGATCGGCCCCGACGGCGTCGCCCCCATGCCGGAGCCCGGGGAGCAGCCGGTCGGCGGTCATTGTGTCTGGCAGCTCGGCTTCGACCTCGGCACCCGGCTCGTCAAGTGCCGGAACTCTTGGGGCCCCGACTGGGGGCTCGGCGGGGACTTCTTCCTGCCGATCGAGTACGTCTCCAACCCGCAGCTCGCCTCTGACTTCTGGACCGTCCGCAAGACGGGCCCGGCAGCCAGCTAGTTCGGCCTCCCCCCCCCTCGGCCCTCCTCACCATCGCGGTGGGGAGGGCCTTTTCTTTTTGTCCATCGGTCGCTTCCGCAGCCCCGCAAGCGTATGATGGTCTAGCTACGGCAGCCGCGGAGCATGAGGAGGACTGGCTTGGCTGAGACGGCCTTGGCCCACTTTTCGGGGGTGCGAACGCGCCCGGCAGGAGGAGGAGAAGATGATCGACGTCGATGACGTCGCGCCTGCGGGGCGCACGATGCCGTGGGACGACCAGGGGACCGCTCTGAGCGGCGAGGTCGCCAGCGCCGACGAGGCGCTCGAGCAGGCGGGGCTCGCGGGCTGGGGGCTGACGAAGGCTCCGATCTACGCACGGGCCTCGTCCCAGGACGAAGCTGACCGGCGCAAGCTGGTGCTGGTCCCGGGCAAGTACGCGGTGGTGAGGGCGACCGACGGCGTTCCCTTGGGGGTGGTCGGGGCGGCCTACCGGGTCGTCTCCAACGAGGAGGCGTTCGAGTGGGCGGACGCGCTGGCCGGGGCGCATGGCTTCGGCTATCGCCGCGCCGGGCAGACCACGGGGGGAGCCCGGGTGTGGATGCTGATGGAGACCCCCTTCCGGATCGTCTTCCCGGACGGCACCACGGCCCAGCAGTACCTCCTCCTCTGGAACCGCCATGACGGCTCCGGGGCGGTGCGGGCGGTCATCACCAACATCCGGATCTCCTGCCTCAACAAGCTCCCGCTGGCCCTCAAGCGGGCGACGGCGAGTGTCTCGATCCGGCACACGGTCTCCGCGGAGGACAAGCTGGCGGAGGCCGGGAGGGTCCTGGGCCGCGCTCAGACGGCGGCCGAGGACGCGGGGCTGATCGCCCGGGAGCTGATCTCCCGGAAGTTCAGCGACCGCGACTGGCAGCGCCTCGTCGACAAGCTGGTGCCCGTCCCGGCGACGGCCGAGGCTGGCTCCGCCGCGACGGCGCGGGCGGAGGAGAAGATCGCCACCCTCAACCGGCTCTACTACGGGCCGGAGGGCGCGGAGATCGTCGGCACCACCTGGGGCGCCCTGAACGCGATGGCGGCCTGGGACTCGCACCACTCGATCGCTCGCAACACCTCGAAGCACTCGGAGGGCGAGAACCTGTTTCTGCGCCGGGTGGACGGCGTCGGCCTGGCGGACCGGGCCCTCCCGCTGCTCCTCGGGAGAGCGGCGTGACCGCCGAGGTGAAGGACCGGGACCGGGGGAAGGTCGACGTCCCCGCGCTGCTGGTGGATCCCGGCACCCGCTTGGGGACGCGCCTCAACGCCTGCCGCCGTTACCTCATCGCCCATCCCGTGCCCAAGGCCGGGGAGCGCAAGGCCGAGAAGGACTCGCCGATCACCTACAAGTACGTCGCCTGGGACGACGTCGCCGACTCGGTGGGCAACGCGCTGGCCCTCCACGGGATCGTGGCCTCGACCACCATGCTCGACGTCAACTCGACCGACGGCATGACCCGGGGCAACCGCCCGACGAAGAGCTGGATCGTCAAGGTCCGGATCGAGCTGGTGAGCGCCGACGATCCGGACGACAAGGTCGAGAGCGAGTGGTTCGGAGGGGCCGACGACCCGGAGACCGCGACCGGCATCGCCAAGGCGACCACCTACTGCGTCAAGGACTTCCTGCTGAAGGGGCTGATCCTGAGCGGCGACCCGGCCGACCAGGTCTCCAGCGGGGCGGACTCGCCGCTGGGATCCGCACTCTCCGAGGGCGACGTGGAGTGCCCGAGCTGCCGCAAGGGCCACCTCCGCCAGCGCACGGGAGGTGGTCGGCCGTTCCTGACCTGCTCCAACTGGAAGCCCAACTCCCAGGGCTGCAACTTCAAGTACCAGGGCAGCATGACGGCCTACCTGGACGAGGTCCGGGAGAAGGAGGAGCGGAACGCGCCGACCGGAGACTTCAAGGCCGGTCCAGACGGCGTCCCCGTGCCCGAGACGGCCGCTGACCGGCCGCCTGAGCCTCCTGCGCCTGCGCCGCTGCCAGCGGCCGCTACGGCCCTCCTGGAGGCGCTCAAGGCCATCCCCGACAAGCGGGCTGCCCGCGTGGCGATCATCGCGGGCGGCGGCCTGAGCCTGGTCAACACGGAGGAGAGCGGCGAAGACGGTCTCGTCCTGCGGGGCGCGGTGCTCCGCAACATGGGCGAGCCGAACCTGCGCCGGATCCTGGCCGAGGTCGAGGCGCTGGCCGCGACACCGGCTGAGCCCGCAGCTTCCGAGACGCTGCCCCTGTGAGCCTGCTCTACGGGGGGCCGAACTACGACGAGCGGGGCATGGACCTCCTGGTCGACACGGACCTGCTGGAGGACCGGGAGGTGTGGTGCCCCGCGCTGGACGAATACGCGGTCGCGGACGTGGTCACCTCGAGGCGCGGGAGGCAGGCCCTTCCCCGCGCCTTCGAGTGCCCGCTCTGCGGCCAGCAGCATGAGGAGGACCCTGAGTGAGCGAGTGGGGAGACTGGGAGGAGCCGGAGGAGCGCAAGCGCCCCGGCCTGCGCGGGTGCCTGAGCGCCGTCGCGTGGACCGGCCTCTTCGGCGGCGTGGCGGCGGTGACGGTCTTCGGCTGCCTGGGGGCTGTGCCCGCTCTGGCGGCCGGTATCGGGGTGGTCGGCCTTTCGGCGCTCGGCCTCGCGCTGAGCGGCGAGGGCCCGGCGTGACCCCGGCGCCGCGGGTGCCGCTGTTCGGCGGCTTCCAGGGGATGCCGCCCTTCCGCGTGGGAGAGGTCCACGCGGAGTACGTCGTCCTGGGGGATCCCCGGACGATCAACTTTTGGGCCATGCGCCGGGCGGTCGAGGCCCAGCTCAACCGGGAGAAGCGGGAACACCGGCTCGATCGCGGGCTCGCGTGGCGGCTCGCGGACCTGCTCGAGTGGCCCCCGGCGCTGCCGGACGAGGCGCAGCGGATGGAGGCCGACGTCCTGGATGCCTTCGGGCACCGGAAGGTTGGGAGGGTGGTGCTGGTCTGGCCCAGCGCCGAAGTGATGGGGAGCGGCCTGTGAGCGCCCTGGAGGAGGAGCCCCGCGTGTTCCAGGTAGCCTCCCGGCTGGGGGTGAGGACCATCGTCACCTGCGAGGTCCGGAGGGAGGGCCCGGGCGTCTACGCGACGACGCTGGCGGAGATCGCGGCGTGGCTCCGGCTTTGCGTGGAGACCGGCTTCCTCCCCGACTGGCCGGTCTACATGGGCGCTCCGCTCAAGGCCGAGCGCATCGAGGGGCATCCGTGAGCGGGCAGGAGCCGGACGCGCAGCGCCCGGTCGAGGTCCGGACGGTCGTCACCTGCTCTGGCCGCGCGGAGGCCAACGGGGTGTTCTCCGTGAGCCTCGGGGAGCTGGGGGAGTGGCTCGACGCCTGCGGGCGGCAGGGCTTCGGCCCGGACCATCGCGTCCTCGTCCGGAACCTGCCCGCGGCTGATCGCCGGGAGGAGCTGTGAGCGGCATCAGGCGCCCCATCCGCAAGGTGGGCGCCCGGGCCGAGCGTTGGGCCGACTGGCAGCTTCGCCAGCGGGCGGCGGTGGGCCGTCGGTGCCGGGGCCGCTGCGAGCTCTGCAAGGCCGGGGACGTCCGGCTGGACTGGCACCACGCGGTAGGGCGCGGACACCTGGTCGAGGAGCCCTTCGCAAGCTGGGCGCCCCTCACCACGGCGCTCTGTCGCCCGTGCCATGAGCGCGTCCACCTCGAGCCGGAGGGGGACGCCGCCAGGACCGTCCGCGAGGCGGCCGTGCGCGAGCTGTGGGACACCGTCCCGACGGGGCATCCGGCCCCGTCGGACGTCCCTCCCCTCGACGTGATCCGGAGGCGTGTCGAGGAGCTGGAGGCCGCGGGCTTCCGGCCGACCGGGGCGCCGGAGTGAGCGCCCGGAACTGCGCGAGCTGCGGGGCGCCGCTGCGCTGGGCGATCAACCCCTCCACCAGGCGCCGGATGCCCTTCGACGCCGAGCCGGTCCTGGACGGGACCTACGAGCTGAAGCCGGAGGTCCCGAGCCGGGACGGGACCGACCCGTGGATCGCGGTCTACGTCCCGCCAGCGAAGCGGGACCTCGAGCCGGTGCCCCGGTTCGTACCCCACTTCGCCACCTGCCCGGACGCGGCGGCCTTCCGGAGGCGCCCGTGAGGGAGTTCCCGGCGCCGCTTCACCCGGACGACGAGGTGGCCCTCCGCGCCATGCGCCAGCGGCTCTCGAAGCCGAGCTGGAGGGTCTTCGAGATCGCCCGGCAGGCCGAGATGCCCTATGCCCGGGCCTGGAGGGCCAAGAACCGGCTCTTCAAGCTGGGCTACGTCATGGTCGACGGTCTCGGCAACGTCTACCCGCGATGGGAGCGCGTGATCTGGCCCCACCGCGCTCAGGTGAGCCTACCGATGGCCGACGTCGAGCCGGAGACCTTCGCGCCTCCTGGCCGACTCCAGCGGCTTGTCGAGCGTTGGGGAGGCCATTTCGGGATGAGCTGGGAGGGCGGGCATGAGTGACGGGCCCGGGGACGGCCCGCGACGCTTCGCCGCGTCGCCGCTCGAGCTGATCCAGGCGCTGTGCGAGCTGCAAGCCGAGTACGCGAGGACGGTCGGCTTCAATGCGCCGCGGGACTGCTTCTGCGGCCAGAGCGGCCTCTGGGCGACCATGGGCGGCTGGCCCCACGCCCGGGAGGGCTGGGAGAACGACGGGTCGGCCGTGCGCTTCATCGTCGGGGCCACCCGCGAGGCCCTGTCCAAGCTGTCGGCGGGGGAAGGGATATGAGGCGCCTCAAGCTGAGGCTGTTCTACCTGCTGATCTGGCCGGTGGGGAGGTGGCTGTGAGCCCGGACGAGCTGGCGCAGCGGTTCCACGAAGCCTACGAGCGGCTGGCCCCGTCCTTCGGGTACGAGACCCGGCGTGAGTCTGCGGTGCCGTGGGAGGAAGTCCCGGAGAACAACCGGCGCCTGATGACGGCGACGGCGGCCGTGGCGATGCAGCCGCTGGCGTCCCGCATCGAGGAGCTGGAGAAGGGGCTGCGGGCCATCGAGCCGTGGAAGCTCCGCGAGATCGCCGAGTGGTTCGACCTCATCGACAAGCTCCTTGACAAGCTGGAGGTGAACGGCGCGCCATTCCGGGAGCAGTACGCGATGCCTCGTAAGTCCGATATCCAAGACGACTTGCGGAGCTGGGCCGAAACCGTCGAGGCGCTAGTTGGCGCTGCGCTGGGAGGAGAGGATGGCTGACAGAAGCGAGGCGCTTGCAACGGTCCGAGCGAAGCTGCACGGTGGCAGTCAGCTCACCGCAGACGACATCGTGCTGCTGGAGTCTGAGCACGGCAAGGAGGTCGCCAGTTACCACGCGGCGCTTGAGGCCAAGTGGGAGGAGATCGTCTCGCTGAGAGAGAGGATCACGACGACGGAGAAGGGGCTGCGGGCCATCCTGGAGGAGCACGCCGAGATCGCGAAGGCAGGCCGGTATGGCTCGGAGTGCTGCACCTGCTCCCCACAGGACGGCAACTGGCCCTGCGTGACGGTCCTGGAGGCCCGGGCTGCGCTGGGAGGAGAGGATGGCTGACAAGGTGGTGCGCTGGTGGCTGATCGTGAACGCCGACGGGGACGTGAGGGTACGCCGGACGCGCCCGAGGCTCGCGTACAACGAGGTCGCGGCTCCGCTGACGATCACGATCCCGCAGCGCCAGATGACGGCTGACGAGATCCGGCTGCGCCTTCCCGAGATGCCGGTCTTTGAGGCCGAGGTTGGCGACCCGGAACGGGACGAGGAAGTTGGGGCTGCGCTGGGAGGAGAGGATGGCTGACAGAGCGGCGGCCAGATGCTCGAAGTGCCACCAGCCGGTGCGCAAGGGAGAGGCGGTCCTGCTGGAGGACTGGTGCGTGGCGGGTGCGGTGGTCGACGGGAGGCGCGTCCTGCGCCCCTTCCTGAGAGTCCTCCTGCACCTGCGCTGCGAGCCGGAGTGGATGCGAGAGCGCAAGGCCCGGAAGGGCGGGGCTGCGCTGGGAGGAGAGGATGGCTGAGGCCTGCGAGCGGAGAATCTACGAGGGCAGCAGGGACGTATCAGGTCACGCTTGCGGGCGCCCGGCTGTGGACAGCATTGTCGAATCTGGCATCA
>JAEHJW020001332.1_pt1 | contig 47066 bp, 60 predicted proteins | sample 9271431 | NCBI WGS metagenome assembly JAEHJW02
CTCTCGAACGTAGTGATGGCCGTATCCACGCTTCGCGCGCTCGCAAAGGCGATGGATGTTGCGTCCGACCAGGACATGGTCGACGCCACCTCGCTTCTCGCGCGCATAAAAGAGGCCCTTACCCGCGCTGAAGTCGCCCGCAAGGTGCTGGTCGGCCCACTCAACGCGCACGTAAAGATGATTAACGGGCAGTTCACGGCGGTGACCGCGCCGCTTGCCGAATCCGAACGCGTGGTGAAGCAAAAGATGGGCGTCTACATCGAGGCGCAGGAGCGCGCTCGCCGCGAAGAGGCGCAACGCCGGTTTCGCGAAGAGCAGGAGCGGGCGCTCGATCAGATCGTCGATCTCGACGCCGCCGGCGAAGAAGTGGCCGCCGAAGTCGCGCTCTCGTTCGCCGCGGCCGCGACCGCTGCCGAGCCCGAGCGCATCGAGCCGACGCGCACGGAGTCCGGCGAGGCGCTCTCGGTTCGCAAGATATGGGCCTTCGAGGTCGTCGATTTCCGCGCGTTGAGCGACGAGTACAAATCGGCGAACGATCTCATGATCCGCAGCGCAATCCGTAGCGGCGTTCGCGAGATTCCGGGTCTTCGCATCTTCCAGCAGAACTCGCTCGCCCTGAAAGGAACGAAATGATGGATACCATTAACGCTCAGCCGCTAACGAATACGGCCATTGCCGTGCGGTCCGAATCTTCGATTACCGCGTGGACGCCGAGTTTCGTCGTCGGCATCGAAGAGGCCGTCGCGCGTGTCGCCGCAAAGCATGAGTTCTTCCTTCGCGTCATGCGCGATGGCGACCATTACGGGGTCATTCCCGGAACGAAAACCAAGCCGACGCTGCTCAAGCCCGGCGCGGAGCTTCTGCTCGCCTCGATGGGATTGCACGCCGAGTTCTCGGATGAGGATGAGCCGGATCTCGACTTGACCGGCGTCGCCCACGGCGGCGAGGCGTATATCCGATTCCGCCGGCGGTGCGCGATCTATCGGCAGACCGGCGAGATGGAGGCGGAGCGCATGCTGGTCGCGCGTGCCTCCGGCTCGTGCTCGTCGTGGGAGACGAAATATCGGTATCGCGATTCGCAACGGCGCTGCCCTGCCTGCGGGGCCGAAGCGATCATCAAGGGCAAGGCGGAGTTTGGCGGCGGGTGGCTGTGCTTTGCCAAGAAGGGCGGCTGCGGCGCGAAGTTCGGCGACGCGGACCAGGCGATCGTCGGCCAAACCATCGGTCGCATCCCGAACCCCGACGTGGCAGATTTGGAAAACACGATTCTCAAGATGTCAGACAAGCGCGCGCTCGTCGCCGCGACGCTCATTGCCACCGGATGCTCGGACATCTTCACGCAAGACCTGGAGGATGCAGTCGAAGCCGTCGTTACCACGAAACAGTCGGCGAAAGAAGCGCCTGCCGTTGCCATCCCGAGCTCGGCTGCAATTCGCGCGCGGTACGAGAAGCTGCGCGCACTCGATGCGTCGGTTCCGGCAGACGTGCGCGATTGGGCCGAGGAGAACGTGCCGGAGTTCGACCGGGCGCACACGACGGGGCGGGCGCTCATCGCCATCGACGTTGCGCTCCTGGCCGCCATCGACGAGGCGCAGAAGCCGCATGACGAGGTGACGCCGGACGTGCCGATGACCGAGCAGACGCGCAAGCACCTCATGGCCTCGCTCAACGAGATTGGAGTGCGAACGAAGGAGGAGCGGCTAGCCTACGCCGCCGCCTACGGGTTCACGGTCGAGTCGTATTCCGAGCTGGGCGAACGGATCGCGCGCGAACTCTCGGCGCAGGCGATCAAATTGAAACGCTGCCCGGCATGCAATGCGAGCGCGACGGAACCGCACCTGACCGGCTGCCCGGAGGTTCCAGCATGACGAAAGCGTTTCGCGCGGCCGTACAGCCCAGAGATGGCAAGCCGTGCATGTATACGCTCTTTAAAGTGTTCTCGTCTGCGCGTCCAGACACCATCAAGAATATCCAATGCGGAAAGCCGGCGCGATTCCTCGTGGAGTTTGACGACGGATCGCCGTCGATGCAGGTCTGCAAGAATTATCTTGGTATGTGTCTGCATGGGAGACTGATCGCTCAGGATGCGATCCAGGAGCACCCGGAAGGAGATGACAATGAGCGATGAACGAAAACTCCTCGTCGGCGATCGTGACCATTGGTTTCGGGCGGAGTTGCCCGACTGCGATCGTCCCATCTTCGTGCGTGCCGCGGTGCGCGTACTCGCGGTGGACGACCGTCCCTTCGCCGCGTTCCTCGATCGCATCGGGGACTTCTTCGAGTCGCGCTCGCCGCAATCCCGATACCATGCCCTACTCGACTATGCGCCCATCCGGGCGCTCTACCGTGCGCGCAAGCGAATTGCGTGGCCGAGTCCCGTGCATCTTGGTCGCGCGTTCGATCGCTGGCTGTTCGACCCGGAGGGCAACCCCGCAATCGACCGCGCGATCCTGTCGTTCGCGTTCCTCGTGCTTATCTACTCGCTCGTGCAGATCGCACGAGTATGGTGACCGAATGAGCGCTTATCTGGTCGTCGCGCTGCTCGTTGCCGGCGCGGTCGTCGGGTTCGCGATCTGGTATGCCGTGATTATTATTGAGGCGCTCTTCGGGCCACACGGAGGGAACTGAAGCGCCATGAGTGACGGGCCGAGCACCTTCCCAAAGATCGATCATCTCAAGGCCATCGAGTCGGCCGAGTACCGCGCCGAAATTATCGATCGCATGGAGCATCTGCCGGACAAGTACGTCGGCACATGTACCGTCCTCCATGAAAATGACAGCTCTTGCTGCAAGCGGGAGTCGTGGCATGTTACCTTCGCGAAGATCATCGCGCCCGTCACCGGCCGAAACGAGCTCGATCTCGCCGCGCTGCTGGCCGAGCACGAGCCGGCTGGCGTCATCGTCCGGCGGAGGGTGAACTGAGCCGCGCGTCTAAATCGGCCCCCCATGAAAGGGCAGGCGCGCGCCGTCGCGCTCTCCGAGGAAAAGCCAGCCGCAACCGCGACTAAGCGCGCAAAGCGGCGTGTTGCCCCGGCGAAGAGTCCCGAGAAAAAGCGCACGGGAAGACCGCTCGGAGCATCGACTCTCCTCACCCCGCAGATGACCGAATCGATCTGCAAGATGCTCGAAATTGCCGTGCCCGAAAAGTACGCCGCCGAGGCCAACGGAATCCACGAGGACACCCTCACCACCTGGAAGCGGCAAGGGCAAGAGGGCATCGAGCCGTATGCCACGTTTTTCCGCGCGGTGACGCGCGCGCGCGCCAAGGCGGTCGCGAACATGCACGTCCGGGCACTCGGCGGCGGTAAGGGCAGCTCGGGGGCGCTGTGGTTTCTGGAGCGGCGCTGGTGGCGCGAGTACGCGCAGCATCAGCGCGTGGAGATCACGCCGCCAGATCCGGTACTGGCGATGGACGATGATGATCTGGACGAGGAGATCGCCGAACAGCGCCAGCGCGTGGAAGAGTATCTGCGCATCCGGGACCGGCGAGGGAAGCCTGTCAAGTAGGACCGATGCGTAGCGCGGAGTACGACCTGGACGAGGAAACCTCGGCCAAGAAGGTTCTCGCAAAATTAGAGATGACGAAATGGGAGCGGACGTGCCGCCGCGAGTTCTTGCCGTTTGCGATCGAGGCGCTCAAAGACCTCAAGCAGGTCCCCGCTCCGCACCACGCGCTACTCATCGAGGCGCTCGAACGGGTCGCGCATGGCAAGACGAAACGGCTCATGGTCTGCATGCCGCCAGGGCATGCAAAATCGACGTTCTGTTCGATTCTCTTCCCCGCGTGGCTGTTTGCGCAGCGGCCGCACCTCGACATTATCGGTGCGAGTCACGTAAGCGATCTGGCAGAAGATTTTTCGTACAAAATCCACAACGTCATTCGCGGGCGCGAGCGCCTGCTCGGGTACGGGCTGGCAAGCGAAAACGTGAAGCGCTGGCGCACGACGAACGGCGGATTCTACCGCGCAGTCGGCGTCGGCGGATCCGTTACTGGGCGGCGAGCGAATTATGGCCTTATCGATGATCCGGTCAAAGGGCACGAAGATGCCGAGTCGGCGGACCAGCGGGAGAAGGTGTGGCGCTGGTACCAATCCGACTTTTACACGCGCCTCAAGCCGGAGGCGGCGATAGTGCTGGTCATGACTCGGTGGCACGGCGACGATCTGGGTGGTCGCCTTCTGCAAGCGATGGCGGTGGGCGGCGACCAATGGGAGATCATCAACCTGCCCGCGATCTGCGATACCGTGGACGACCCGCTGGGGCGGCAGATTGGCGATGCACTCTGGCCCGCGTGGCTCGACGAGATCGCCCTGATCGGCGGGACGCGGACGGACGGGACGGTCGTGCCGGGCATCCGAAAGAACGTCGGCGAGTATGTGTGGGGCTCGCTCTTTCAGCAGGACCCGCGGCCGCGCGGCGCGTCGTTCTTCGCGGTCGAGTCGCTGCTGGTCGAGTCGCCCGGTCCCGATGGGCCGGTCTACGCGCCCGCGCGCACGCCGACCAAATGCGATACGGTCTTCTGCACGATCGATACGGCCATCAAGAGCGGCACGCAGCATAACGCCACGGCCGTCACCTGGTATTCCTACTCGTCACTCGTGCAGCCGACGTGTACGCTCATTCTCGATTGGGACATCGTGCAGATCGAGGGGGCGGACCAGGCGGAGTGGCTGCCGTCCGTCCACGCGCGCGGGGAGGAGCTGGCGCGGCTCTGCGGGGCACGGAGCGGCTACTCCGGCGCGCTGATCGAGGATAAGGCGACCGGCACCGTGCTCATCCAGCAGAGCATCAACGAGGCGAAGAGGGCCGGCAAACGTCCGCTCGCCCACGCCATCGACTCGAAGCTGACCGCTGCGGGCAAGGAGGAGCGGGCCATCGCCGCCGCCCCCTACGTCATCGCCGGCAAAGTCAAAATTACCGAGCCCGCATACGAGAAGACGATGGTGCTCAAGGACCGCTCGGCAAACCACCTACTCACGCAGATCGCCGACTTCCGGCTCGGCTCGAAGCAGACCGACGGGCTCGACCTACTCGACACCTTCTGCTACGGCGTGCTCGTGACGTGCGGCACGAACGCGGGGGTGCGACGGGGCATCTAGCCAGGTGCCGCAGGGCGGCGAGCCTAACCGTCTTGCATGGATTTGTTCCCACGCGCGCGCATCCCACGGCCAGCATCAGCGTCGGAAAAGGCCTGCTCATTCCATACGGGGTGGCCGGGAACCGACTGCGATCGGTGCGGCGCATCGTGGCAGGCGCACCTGGCGCTAGAGCGTAAGGAGAAGCAATGTACGAAGCGGGCATGACCCAAGCCGACTCCCAAGCGTATCTCTCGGCCGACAGCGGGCTTGGATCCGGGCTCGTGCAGATGCTCATGGCCCCGGAGATCGTGCCTGGCAGCGAGCCGAGCTACCAGCTCTGCAAGACCATCTATTCGTATCATCCGCTCGGGGCCATTCTAGCCGACGCGCCAATCACGCGCGCCATGGCGCAGACGCGCAATATCAGCGTCGCCACACTCGCCGAAGATCACCTGGTCGATCAGTTCCGGCGGACGTGGAATGGGCTCGCGAAGATCGGCGGCACCGCGATTCTCCACGACCTGCTCTCCACCAGTCGCATCTACGGCATTGCGTCGATGGCGGTGGGCGAGGTGGGCAAGGACCCATCGACTCCGCTCGACATGGCCACGATCGCCGACGCCGATTTGTACGTCAACATCCTCGACCCGCTCAATACGGCCGGCAGCCTGGTGCTCAACCAGGACCCGAACGCGCCCGATTTCCTCAAGCCGAAGGGTGCGGTGCATGTGTACGGGCAGGCGTGGCATCCGTCGCGGCTGATCGTGAAGATGAACGAGCAGCCGCTCTACATCGACTGGTCCGCGTCGGCGTTCGGGTTCGTCGGCAGATCGATCTACCAACGCGCGCTCTACCCGCTCAAGAGCTTCATTCAGTCGATGGTGACCGACCAGCTCGTCGTGCAGAAGGCGGGGCTGCTCGTCTATAAATCCGAGTCGCCGTCGTCGATCATCGACTCGATCATGCAGCGGTTCATGGGCGCGAAACGCGCGGCAATCAAGGCGGGCGTCACCAATCAGGTCCTGTCGATCGGCGTGCTGGAGTCGATCGAGACGCTGAACATGATGAATCTCGATAAGGCGTTCTCGGCCGCGCGCACCAACATTATCAAGAACATCGCCTCGGCCGCCGGCATGCCCGCGTCGATCATCGCCCAGGAGACGCTCACCGAAGGGTTCGGCGAGGGCACGGAGGACATGAAAAAAGAGGTGCAATACCTCGACTACCTTCGCGCGGACATGGATCCGGCATTCCAGTTCCTCGACGCCATCTGCCGGCGGAAAGCGTGGACGCCGAGCTTCTACGAGTCCTTGCGCACGTATTACCCATCGGAGTTCGGCGAGGGGGGCTTCGATAGCGCCCTGCACGAGTGGATCCGCCTGTTTGCGGCCAAATGGCCGAACCTGCTCGTCGAGCCGGACTCCGAGAAGGTGCTCACCGAAGACGTGCAGATGAAGAGCGTCATTGCGCTTCTCGAAGTCGTTTTGCCGCAAGCCGACCCGAAGACGAAGGCGAAACTCATCGCCTGGGCGGCGGAGAACGTGAACACGCGCGAGCGCATCTTCGCCGGATCGCTCGACGTGGACGAGGACGACCTGCGCGACTACTTCGAGGAGCACGCATCGCAGGCGTCCCCCCCCGAGTCGAGCGAAGGGCCGCCACGCATCCGGGCGTTCGGGGCGAACACGTAGATGACGCGCGCATTCCGCGCGCTGCTCCTGGAGGGCTTGCAGAAATTCGCTACGAGCGGATACGCAAGCGAAGGCGACCTGCAGAATTGGCTGCGCCGCCTGACCGCCGCGCTCGAGTTCGACCTGCCGACCGACGACGAGTCGCGGTCGATGCTGCGTCGGATCCTCGATGCCGTCTACGCCCGGGAGGTGCGAGGGGGCATCGCGCGGGTCGTGCCGGGCGTCTCGCGATATACGATCGACCGGGTGGCTCCGCACCTGCGGGCCGAACTGGACCGGCGCATCTTTGCCGGCGTCGAACTCATCAAATTGAACAAACGCGCGGCGACACAGAAGACGCTGCAGCGGTTCTCCGGCTGGGTGAGCTCCGTGCCGCCGACCGGAGCGATCACGACCGACCTGCGCAGCGTCGCCCGGGAGATCGCCAAGCCCGCCTCCCGCATCAAGTTCGAGGCGCGCCGAGTCGCAATCGACCAGGGCCGCAAACTCTCCGCCGCCGTGGCGCACGTCGTGGCCACCGGCGCGGGCGCAATTGGCGCGATCTGGCACGATCGAGGGCAACTCGACCACGGCTACGACGCCCGGCCGGAGCACCTGGCGCGGTCCGGCAAACTGTTTTTGGTGCGCGACTCCTGGGCGATGGAGCAGGGGCTCGTGCGACGCGGCGGCCCGTATACCGACGAGATCGAGCAGCCTGCGGAGATGGTCTACTGCGCGTGCTACTGGGAGTACCTCACGACGCCCTACGACCTGCCGCGGAGACTCCTCACGCGCCGAGGCCAGGCGTGGATCGCGGGCAAAACCCCCTAACTGACCACGAGCACGGGCGTATGATCTCGGGCTAAAGGCTGTCGGGCCCTTGACTTCCCCGTGCAGGCGTGGTATACTACGGGTATAGCGCAGCCCTCACTCAGGGCGGAAGGAGTCCAATATGACGAACCACCTCGAATCTCTCACGTCGATGCGTTACGGTGCCGAGTTTCTGGGCCGGCGCTATGACCGGGGCGAGTACGATGTTACGATCGCTGGACGCCCGCATCATCTGACCATGCGCTTGTCCCCTGGCTATTCCAGCGACGAGCATCTCTATGACCTCAAATTGGCCGCCGTCGCGCAACGGTTGGCCGAGAAGCCCGACTGGTCTTCGCCGGCGGCCCTAATAAATGGCATATCCCGCGCCTGTGTCGGATGTGGGTGTTATGCGGCGAGCGTCCTCACTCTCGACGGCATCGTGATATCATGACACACTACACGACGATCGGCGCAGTACGTGGTGGCTGCGCCCACGCGCATCGCACTCTGCATGCGGCAGAGCGATGCCTTGTCCGAGATCAACGCGCCTGCCGATCGCTGCCTGGCGGCTGCCATTATAGCGATCGCGCGATCTGCGCCTACGATAGCCGCGAGCCTCTACCCGTACGGCTCGATTTCATGGGCTATGCACGTAGCCGTACTGGTCGGTTCGTCGGCGCTATGCAGGTGGCGCAGACCGCCGAACTGGCCAAAGGCGACCTCGATCGCGCCGCAGACTGACCGCGTTCTTCCCGCTCCAGAGGCCGCTTGCCACGCCGCAGGCGGCCTTTTCTTCGTGCTCAAGCATGAATTGGCAGGGGATTGGCCGAAAACTGGCCTATTTTTTGGTTACGCGGGAACAAAACGGGAACAAATCGGGAACTATGATTCGTGCTCAAAATGCCAATTCGGGAACAAATCGGGAACTATGCGGGAACGTCTAGCGGCTACGCTGGTTAGCAGAGAGGTTTTCTGGCCGCCGGTGCGCGCGACTGGATGAGAGAATTGTAAAGATTTCGAATTGGATGGGTCGATCGCGACCATTGGCGGCAGGATTCGGTGACTGGTAGTGTCGAATTTAGGACGTTAAAAAAAGCTTGAACCGCTGAGGTGAAAGGAAACGTGAGATGCACGATCAGCGTGAGTTTGGGCAATGAAGAGAAGATGAGCCGATGCTTATGAGCAACGCTCGGTAGGAAAAGGACACCTTGGCTACCCACCGAGCGTAAGGGATAGCTTATATATACTCTCCGTGAAAAAAAAACGGAAAAGCATAGTACGCATAGCCCTACCATTGGTTACTATTACAAACGACCCGTTAATAAAATTGCCGAGCGAATAAGGAGAATGTCGATGCCGAAGCCATTCCGTGGTGGTCGTCCCATCCCCAAGCGCGTCGTGGAACCCGAAGAGGATGCGATCGCGCCGGCGGTGCCGACCATGCCGTGCGGGAACGCCCACGCGAGACCGTGCGGCGCGGGAACGCCACGATGCTCCGGGTGCCATCTCAATAAGGCGCGGGAGCGATACGACCAGGGCCTCTGCGGAGAGTGCGAGCGCCAATTCAACGCCCGAGAGCACCGGATCATGACGCCCGCATAACGAATGTACCAAGTGCGGGGGAAGAATGTACCAAGTGCGGGGGAAGTACGTACTTGCCCCACACAAGAGCAGCCAGCCCGGGCGGGTTTCCCGTTCATGGCCGTCCTCGTCGTGAGGGGAATCGCGCGCGACAAACGGAATAGGCGCTCTCATGCCTGCCGTGAGCGAAAAGCAGCGACGAGCGATGTGGGCGGCCGCCGAAGGGCGGTCGAATCTCGGCATCCCCAAAAGCGTCGGCGAAGAGTTCGTCCGACATGACGAGAGCGGCAAACCCGAGCTCGGCGATCTGACCGATCGCGAGGCGGCCGAGGCGATCCGCGACGGCGACCTTCCGAGCCCCACCCAATACGGTGACTTCTGGCTCTTTGCCCTGCGCATTACCGGCACGGGCATGGCCTGGCGCGACCAACTCAAAGAGTGGGCATTTCGCGATCCGGAGCAATGGCTCTCGGACGAGTTCGTGGACCGCTGCAATGGCTTGCCGGTCATCTTCGAGCACCCGGAAAAGGCCGGGCTCTCCTCCGACGAGTTCCGCGAACGCGCCATCGGCACGATCGTCTTGCCCTATCGGCAGGGAGACGCCGTGTGGGGCATCGCGAAGATCTTCGACGCCGACGCCGCCCAACTGATGCAAACCACGCATCGGTCGACGTCGCCGGGCGTGAAACCGCCTGAAGGAGCCAAGGCCACACCCCTGGAAAACGGGGCCCAGGTTTTGGACGAAGGGCTCCCCAGAATCTTGGATCACCTGGCCGTCTGCACGGCGGGAGTCTGGGACAAAGACGGATCCCCGGATGGGGTCAGACTGGATGCGAAAGTGGACTCATCGCTAATCGGAAAGGGAGAAGTCGTGACGGATGAAGAGCGCGAAGCACTAGAAAAAGAGCGCGACGATGCGCGCCGCGAACGTGACGATGCGCGCCGCGACCTCGAAGACGCGCGCAAGAAGCGGCACGACGCCGATGAACGCGATCTCGACGATAAACGCCGCGACGAGAAGCGCAAAGATGCCGAAGAGTCCGAGCGCGCAGCGATCGAACGCGCGGAGAAGGAAAAGGCCGACGCGAAACGCCTCGACGAGAAACGCGCCGATGCCAAACGTGCCGACCGCAAGAAACGCCACGACTTCGAAAAGCATGCGGGCGGATTCGACGATTGCGCGCGCTGCGACGAGTCGGAACGCGAAGAGGGACACAAAGCGGAAGAAGAACTCGAGCGCGAGGACCGCAAGCGGCATGACAAGTCGCGTAAAGACGGCGCGCCGGAGGAAAAGGTCGAAGCGAACGTCGAGGAGGAGATCAAGGACTCCCGCATCGCCCGGCTCGAAGCCGAACTCGCGAAGATCAAAGCGGGACAGGCACCCTTGAGCATGAGCGACGCCAACGCCGTCGCGGCCGCGTTCCATCGCGGCGACTCGCTCTACTCCATGCTCGGCGAGCGCACGCCGCAAGTGCTCCCCGGTGAGGGGCCGCTCGCCTATCGGCGCAGACTCGCCGATGGCCTGCGGAAGTTTACCCGGACGTTCCGCGAGCATGCCATCCACGACTCGCTTTCGGGACCGCCGTTCGATCTGACCGAGAACGCCATCTACGCCGAGGCGCTCGAAGAGGCGAAGAATCCCACCATCAACGATAGCGCCGGCCGTCTGACCGAGCGCGTGACCACGAGCAACGGCAAGACGCGGGTCGAGTTCTACGGCGACGCGCGCGTTGCGTGGGAGCCGTTCATGCCGCAGCGTAGTCTGCGCATCGCAAAGTTCACCCGACCGAACCAGGGCTTCCAGGGCTAAGGAGACGTAAATGGGCAGCATCTCACTCAACCCGATGGTGACGACCGGCATATCGACCGGATTCGTCGTCGAAACCGACGGATACGTCCAGGGCGTCTTCCTCGACGATCCGGCCATGCGGTACCAACTCGAAGGCGGCCAGGTGGCGAGCACGCAAGCCACGCCCCTGTGGGGCGGCCTGCCGGTTACCCTGGTCACCTCGGCGGTCGGCAAGAACGCGCAGGGAATGCAAGTTTCATCGGCGGCGACGCTCGCTGCCATCAACGGATGGACGTTCTTCAACCAGGCGACCGCCGGCATCATCACGCCGAGCTCGAATGTTCCCGTCTACACGTCGGGAATGTCGGTCAACTTCGCCCGGCCAGGCTCGCTCCTGCGCATCTGCTTGGCAGTCGAAAGCACCTCGATCCTCGACTCGCTCGCCGGCGTCGATGCCAACGTCGATCTCTACTGGGATACGACGAACAACTGCCTCACGACGAGCTCCGCCGGAACGCTCGGACCGCTTCCGGTGCAACTCGAATCGCTGAGCGCCACGAGCAAAACCGTCACATACGTAAGCCCGAATGCGAACTGGAATGATGCAGGTCCAGCCGCAATCGTGCGGATTTAGGAGGGGATAATGCCGCTGATTGCACCGGCCCGAGTGCTCGTTCATCCGAGCTTCGTCGAGCCCGACCTCATCATTACGATCGCGCAACCGTCCGGGTTCATGGAAGGGCTCGGCGGCGCATCATTGCGCGTGAAGATCGGCGACGTGGACAAGTTCGTCTACCAGAATCGCGTCGATCTGCGCACCGCCGTGAACGCACAGCAGGCGTCGCATAACACGCTGCCGAGCGCCACCGTAACGCTCGACTACGTGCAAACCGCAACCTACCTCGTCCGCACGCGGCAAGAGTACAACGAACTCGACGTGGCCGAGGCGGGCGAATGGAACGTCGCCCTGCCGCAGACGTATCGGCTCGCCGCTCGTCAGGGAATCTTCCAGTTCATTCGCTCGGCGAATCTCTACGGCGTCAACGCGTCCAACGCCGAGGGGCTCATCAATACGCCCAACTCCACCTCGGTGAACCTGCCGCCCGACTCGTATGGGAACGTAACGCTGCAGACCTACGATAACGGCCAGCTCGCCGTGTGGCTCCTGCAGCAAGTGCAAGCGGCGTTGCAGCGCATGTACTTTCTGGGCGGCCCGGTGCGCGTGGTCATCATCGGACCGCAGCGCATCATCGGCACGATGCAACTGCAAAATATCGTGCAGGTCGTCTACTACCAGCGGCCGGGTGGCGGTACGGCGACGAGCGCGCAGGTCGTCAAAAAGGTCGCCGAAGAGTTCGACATCGACATCGTGTGGGCGTATGATGACACGCTCATCGCGCAGGGTGCCGGCGGCGCGGATGCGCTTCTGCTGCTCGTACCCGAAGCGATGGTTCCGAAGGTGCCGAACATCAATACCGACGAGTTCGCCACGCTCACGCCGACCACGCGCGCCATGACGATGCAGTATGCCAACGTCGCCGCGCCGGTCGAGATCACCACGCCCATCCCCGAGGGGCTCGACGTGGTGAGCCAGATGCGCATCTCGTCTGGCTGGGCTCCGCGCGGGCAGGCCGTCTCGGTCTTGAACATCCCCTACTAGCGTAGGAATAGGCGTCGGGGCAAACGAAGGGCCTGGCAATTCGCCGGGTCTTTCGTTTTCTTCCAAAGCCGAACAGGAGCGTCTATGCAAATTCTCGTCGCCAACCCTACGCACCAGCACATCGAGTTCCACTTTCGCGTGCCCGAGTATCAGAAAATCTTCAGCACACTCGTTCCTGCCGGCCGGCAGATGGCGCTGCCGGTCGATTGCAACGACCTGCAGATGCAGGCGATCGTCACGCAACTCGAACGCATCGGTGCCGTGCCCGCTTCGGATGTGGCGAGCCTCTCCAGCCCGCGCGGCCTGATCTATTCGACGCGCAAACCCATACCCGCCGAGAAGATCGACGCGGGCCGGGAGCGCGATGAGGAGATCCGCCAGCAGATCGCCGACCAAAAGACGGAGGAGGCGGGCATCGCCTCGGCCTTCATTCAGGGGCATACGAGCGACGGCATGCAGAGCTCGACGCTGGAAGTGCAAGAGCTGCAGCCGACGACGCGGGAGGAGCGCGTGAAGGGCGGCGTCGATACGCGCGTGACCGTGAGCAAGCGCGCCGGGCCCAAAGAACGCAAGCGCGGATAATCGGGTAAGCGATGGACGCGACGGGAACGGCGGCGGGAATCGGCGATCTGCAAGCGGGCAGCGCGGCTGCGCTTACGGGGACGGGCGTGCTCGTCTTCCCGCTCGCGCCGAACATCTTCGATTTCTGGCAGTTCCTCCTCTTCGCCGTGCAGATCCCGCAGACGGCCCTGCCGCTCGACTCCATCTGGCCGCAGTTCGCGTTCGATCAGGCGATGGAGATTGTCATGGCCGGGCCGGGCGGCGTCATGTACTCGCTCGCCGCCTATAACTGCGCCACGCACATCCTGTTCGCGATCGCTACGGACGTGATCGGCCAGAACTACTTTGCATTGAAGCGGTCGTCGGGGTCGGGCGGATTCGGCCTGACCACGCCATCGACGGGGCTCGTCGGCGATACCTCCGACAATGGCACGAGCGTGCGCATCGAGGTGCCCGACTGGGCCAAGCACATCGCCGTGGGCCAACTCGACCTCTACCGCACGCCCTGGGGCCGCGCCGCGCTCGCCTACCTGCAAGCCTACGGCCCGTCGATTGTGGGACTGACGTAGCATGGCAAAACTCATCTTCGGCGAGCTCGAGGAGGCATACGCGGAGGCATACGGCGGGAAGTCGCGCACGACCACGACCGCGCAAGTCGGCGAGATCCTGGAACAGCGCTACCACGTCATGCAGACCTTCTTCGACCTGCGGAAAGGGCAGATCGCCGAGTACCTCGCCGACGGCATGGCGATCGTGCTCCAAGACCACCTGAGCGGGCGGAAGACGCCGGCCGGGCCCATGACGCGCGCGGAGCAGCAGATGGAGGCGGCCTTTCGGTCGTTCCTCGACGCGAACGAAATGCAGAAACTCGCGCTTGCACTCGGCCGCGCGCCCATATCCGGCGCGGCCATGCGCGGCGTGAGCCACACGAAGTTGCATCCATACGCATCGAAAAATCGAGCGCGGCCCGCATTCATCGATACGGGACTCTACCGGCTGAACTTCCGCGCGGAGGTGAAATTGTAATGGCAACGGCAAACGAAAGTGCAGGCAGACAGGGCGAGATGCGCGCGGCGCTGGAGTCCGGCGTCGAGCTCATATCCGAAAAACAGCGGGTCCAATTCCAACGGTATCAGCGCGTCGCGCTGGAACAGGACGGGTACGTGTTCTGGGTCGCGACCGGCGAGATGGTCGATGCGATCGGCGCGCTGCACTACGCCACCGACCGGCTCCAGGACGAGGACCAGACCATCGGTGCAAACCAGGTGCTGCTCACGAGCGAGACGGAGATCACGCAGTTCAACGCCGTCTCGCCCGCGTCGATGTGGATTGGGTCGTGGCCGGTCGGCTCGGGGTCGCCGCCGCTCCAAGTCGCCTTCTCCTCCCGCGGAAACTACTTCCGCGAAGCGGACCTCTGGCATTACTCGGGATTTGCCGTCTACCCGGCACTCGCATCGCAGGTCATCGACTCGGCGGCGGATCTGCCGGCGGGCCCCATTGTCTCGAATAGCCTGCCCATCTGGATCGAGCGAAACGGGGTCGCGCCGGTCTACCCCTCCTTCCTGGTGCCCGAAAATCTGACTCCGCCCTATGTCGTCGCGCATATCCATCCCGCAGAGACGGAGGCGCTCGCCGCCGCGCCGATGATAGGGCCGTGGCCTGGCACGACCCTGCCGAACTCGGGCGGATCGCCGCTCCACGACCTGGCCGCCTCGCAGCTCTCGCGCGATAACGTCACGCTCACGCTCTACGGCTTCTCCAATCGCATGGCCTGGCAGTACCTGGCGAGCCTCATCGAGGCGTCGATCGACGGCAGCGCCCCGTTCGGATTCGCCAACTCGCCCGTGCCGGTAGACGAGAAGCGGCCGCAAGTCGAGATCTCGGCCATCGCGCAGAAAAAGACGATCACGATTCTCGCGAACTATAATCAGGGGTCGGCCGACGCCGTGGCGCGGCGTCTCATCTTGTCGGCGATGATGGACTCGCTGCAGATCCTCGGCGGCGTTCCGGTAACGGCGCAGGTCGCCGGCGCGCAAGACTTGCAGACCGGCTCGGCGGCGGGCGAGGTGTACGAATGACGGCTGGGGACAAGGGCGTGACAATCGTGATCGACGCCGGCGGCTACGCCATGAGCGGAACGGCGACGCTCATCGCCGCGCCCGGAGCGGCCGCCACGACGCTCGGGGCCGCCGAACGGCTCGGGCCGTGCGTAATCGCCCCGAACGGCCTGACCGCCGTCTACACGACGAACGGCAGCGATTTCCTCATCGGCGGACCTTGGCAGTTGCAAATCGAAGTATCCACCCCTGCGGGGCAAGTCTTCACCTCCGGGCCCGCGCCCATCTACGTCTACCCGCTACTGTAGCTGAAAGGAACCCACCATGAGCAACATCGCCTACTTGAGCGATACCTCCGCAGAGGCGCAGGCGAACGCGCTCGCCGCGCTGATGAATGCGGGCACGATCAACATCTACTCCGGCGTGCAGCCCGCCAACGCGAACACGGCCCTCTCCGGCAACGTGCTGCTCGCCACGCTGACCTTCGGAAACCCGGCGTTCGGCGCGGCGGCGGCGGGCGGCATCATCACGGCCAACGCGATCACCTCCGGCACGGCGGTCGCCACGGGCACGGCGACGTTCGCGCGCGTGCTCGAAAGCAACGGCACGACGGTCGTAATGGACGTGCAAGTCTCGACGACCGGCGCGTACATCAACTTGAACACGACCTCCATCGTGACGGGCGGGCTCGTATCGGTGACGGCGTGGACCCATACCGTCTCGGAGACGTAGCGATGAAACATATCCGCCCGCTGGTGGCGGCTCTCTGCGCGCTGCTCTTGCCGATATTCGTCTCGGCAGAGGCTCCCGTTGTCGGGCCGAACACCTTCTCGTTCACCACTGCGGGCCAAAGCAACGTGTGGACGTGCAATGGCGGTCAGAGCTCGTTTGCGCTCACGGTGCCCGCCGGGCTGACCGGCGTGCTGACCGTGACCGTGGCGCAGTCGATGAACGGCACCTACTCCGAGCCGCCGTGGGCCTACGTGCCGGGAACGCCCGTCTACACGAATACGCTCACGAACTCCGGGTCACTCACGGTGAATCTCGGGTCGAACGGCTACGTCAAGGTCGCAGATACGACCTATACGTCGGGCAGCGCGACCGTAACGGGCGTGTGCAGTTCGGCCGTTGCCGTCATCCCGCCGCAGGTTACATCGCTTGCGGCGGGATCGAACATTGTCATAACGACGCCGAGCCCGGCACAGCCGATGGTATCGGTCACCGCCGCGCCCTCGTTCACATCGCTTTCCCTCACGACGCCCCTCGCTATCGCCTCCGGCGGCACCGGAAGCGCGACGCAGAACTTCGTCGATCTCACATCCGCACAAACTATCGCAGGCATAAAGACGTTCAGCAGCGCCCCGGTGAGCGTGAACGGTTACGCCACGGGCTCTTCCGCTTACGGCCCCATTTCAGCAAGTGTGAATGGCGCATTAACAGCCACGCAGTTCAACGGCTCTGGAGCAGGACTTACCGCAGCGACTGTGCCTAATGCCGCACTCGTTACGACCCCGGTAACGAGCGTTACGGCCACGGGCAACCTCGCGTCGAGTGGAGGCACAACTCCCGCGATCACGATGAGCGCGACGCCGACTTTCACAAATCTCACGGTTGGCAGTTCGAGTTGGACGACATCTTCTTCTGCTACAGTCTTTCGCCCCGAATCGGCGACGCAGCCGTTCAACTTTGTAAATGCGGCTGCATCGGCAACGAACTTTTCGATTACTGACACCGGGAATGCCACTTTGGCCGGGGCGCTCACGCTCGGAACGCCTCTCGCTATCGCCTCCGGCGGTAATGGTACGTCCACACCCCTTCTCGCGGCTACTTCTCCAATTACCGTAAGCGGTTCTTGGCCCGCGCAAAACTTTGCCTGCGCGACCTGCGTCACGAGCGTGAGTGGAACAGGGAACGTCACAAGCACCGGGGGCACGACGCCGACGATCAACTTCGCTGCAAGTCCCACTTTTACGGGGGTGACGGTAGGAACTTCATCGTGGGCAACCTCGGGTACGCAAACCACCTTTATCCCCGCGAGCGCGACGGCTCCCCTTACCTGGATGAATGCGGCAAACACGACCGCCAACATGCAGTTGAGCGACGCCGGGAATCTTTCCCTTACCGGCTCGCTCGACATGACCGGATCACTTTTGACGTACTTCTCCTCGCAATTTCGCTTCACGCCCGCGTCGGCTGCGCAATCATTCAATTTCGTGAACTTCGGAGCCACGGCAACCAATTTACAAATCAATAATAACGGCACGGTATCGACAGGTGGAGCGCTTACCGTAGGGGGGCTTGCCGCGGGCGTCACCGGGGCGAACAGTAGCGGAACCCTCGTCGCCGAGACTCTCGGCAACGGCCTCACGCAGACCGCCAACACGCTTTCGGTAAACAACTGCAGCGGGGCAATCTGCAAAACGGGCCTCGACATGCCCCTCTGCTACCAGAACGGCATCGTTTCGACTTCTGCTCCATGCCCGACGCAGGATGTTTCGACGACGATTGGCGGCGGCGTGCTTACGCAACTCGTTGCCTATTGCACGGGTGAAGATAATGGCACGACGGTGTTCACGCTTTACACGGTGAACACGGGAACCAACGCGCAGACTTCCGTCGCGACCATGACGCTCGGGAATGCGGTCTATCGCACGACCGCAGCGATCTCCGTTGCACTTGCACCGCCCGAGGCGCTCTACGGTAATGTAACGACGGCAGGCACGGCGTCGAACTGCAGTTTCAGCGTTGACGGGACGCAGAACGTACAATGAAAATACTACGTTCGCTCCTCATCGTTGTGCTCTTTGCGCTGGTGCTTCCGGCAATTCGGGGAAGTATCTCACTCTCGCCCGTGCAGGAAACGTATGGCACCTCTTGCGTTCCTGTAAGTGGGCGCACGAGTATAGCGTGGTTGCACGATCTTACGATGGTTGCGCGATGCAATGGGTATTTCGTGGCGCAGTCGGTTTCAAACACGGTCGTCTTTATTACGTCGGGCACGAGTTACACCGTACCATCGAACTTTGGAACGCTCGTTTCGATTGAATGTTTGGCGAGTGGTGATGCGGGAGCTACAGCGAGTGGCAATTCCGGTGCGGGCGGAAACGGTTCGTATTATGCGAAAATTACCACACTTGCTGGAATTCGTCCTGGAACTGCGTATACCATCGCAATCGGAGCGCCGACGTGGTTTGATTCGAGTACGACGGTAGAGGCGACGACGACTGCAGCGACGGGCTCACTCACGTATGCAGGCGGAGCTGGCGCAGCAGGCGGCACGGGTGGAGCAACGGATTCCGGTGGTGGCGGAGGAGGATCTGCCGGTCCTGCAGGAGCAGGTAGTGCGGGTGTAATTCCTACGGGCGGCGCGGCGGACGTGTATACGTGGACGGCAACGGCTGGCGGAACGGCCTCGCCTGGTGCAGGTGGAAATGGTGGCTCAGCGACGGGAGCGGCGGGTTTATCTGGCGCGAATTATGGCGGCGGCGGAGGAGGCGGAGGTTACGATTCTTCAACGAGTGCTGCCGGTGCGGGTGGTGCAGGCGGCGCGGCAATCATCGTATTCACGTACACGCCGAATTATTGGCAGCCGTTTGGGGTGTGGTGAGCGAGGTGCCTGGGCCGCCAAATGATAATGAGGAATCGCCAAGTGCGCACCACGACCGGCGAGAGTATGCCGAAAATGAGCGGCATCTCATGTTCGGATACTTCAACGATGCCGGTGAATGGGTGCCGGGAGTCCTCGAAACGATCCGCGATCTGCAAGAGGAAAACAGCAAGATTCTTTTGCGGATGGATCAGCGGGAGAAGCGCGACGACAATATCGAGCGGTGGTGGGTGCGTGCGCTCGTTTCACTCGTGCTCATCCGTTTTCTGGGGCTGGAACATATCTCGGACCTCATCCATTTTCTCGGATTCCATTAGGGGAGGTGACGCATGTCCACGCAATCGGCAATCAACGTAGCGGAGGCGGGCGCATCTCCGGTAGCAACATTTTCGCAGACGCAGGGCGGCATTACCGTCTACATTCAGCAGGCATCGCTGGTCGATGCGACGAGCGGCGCATCCGTTGCGGTCGATGCGAATGGGCTGCACATCGTCCCGTCGATCGGCACGCCGAATACGAGCGGCCTCCTCTCCGCGCTTGCGATTGCATCCGGCGCAAACGCGACCATGGCATCGACCGTTCCCATCACGAGTGGCAAGACGGGCACCTTGCAGCATGGCATCTTCTCGTCAACGCAACCGACACTTTGGACGCTGCAGAGCGTCAATAATGCGGGCACGCCGCTCTCCGTCGTCTCGTTCTTGACCGATGCGAATGCCGTATTCGACTTCAAGCCCGGGTCGATTGCGGAAGTATCGACGGTACTCGCGTCGAGTGCGATCTGCATCTTCCAGGTGATCGCGCAAAACTTGAGCGTGAACACGAGCGTTACCGCGAATGCCTACGCGACGTTGTTCTGGGTCGAAAACTAAGAAGGGCGAGCGATGTCGCTCCTGCTCTTCTGGCGCACAACTGATGTAGCATCCGGCCTTCAGGCGTCCCAGACCGGGAGCGCAACCGGATCCTTCGCCGGCATTACCGGGACGGCCGCCGGCGTGCAGGTCGCGCAGACCGGCAATGCCTACGCCGTCGAGGCAATCCCCGGCGTCGCGACCGGCATCCAAGACGCCCAAGTCGGTAGCGCCTCCGGCATCTTGCTCCTCTTCGGCCCGGCCTCCGGCGCTGCGGCAGCGCAATCCGGCAGCGCATCCGCGACCCTCGATATTCCCGGCACCGCGGCGGGCCTGCAGGCTGCCCAAGTCGGCAGCGCCGCCGGCATCAACGGGAAATACGGCGGCCCCGCCTCCGGCGCGCAATCAGCCCAGATCGGCGCGGCGGTGGGGACCTATGCGACGCGTGGCGGCCCGGCATCCGGCATTCAATCCCCGCAGGTAGGCGACGCGTCCGGCACGCTCGTCCTCTCTGGAACCGCCTCCGGCGCGCAGGCACCACAGGTCGGCTTGGCATCGGAATCCGAGCGCATCGCGGGCTCGGCCTCGGGCGCGCAGATCGCGCAGACGGGGAGTGCCGCGGGGGAGATCGCGGGGCCGCCCATCTCCGGGACGGCGGCGGGGGTGCAGGCGGCGCAGACGGGCCTCGCGGGCGAGTCGGAGATCATCCTGGGGCCGGCGATCGGCGTGCAGGCCGTCCAGATCGGGTCGGCGGCGGCGTTCCTGATCTTCCCCTGCCGCGCGGCGGGCGTGCAATCGCCGCAGACCGGCGCGGCGGCCGGGCAGTCCTTTGCAGGGGTAGCGGCGGGCACGCAGGACGGACAGGTCGGCGCGGCGTTCGGGTCGATGAGCGAGACGATCCTGATCCTGCTCCCGATTCGGCCCACGCTCGCCGTCTCGGTTTCGTTCACGCAAGGGCCAACCTACGGCGGGACCGAATGATTCCCGTGCAATCGCTTCAACCTGCGGAGGTGCTACGTGCCGAATAATCCTTTGGGCCCCGCCCCGGGCGGCAATCAGACTGCGCTCGATGTCAGCGCGACGACGGTCATCAAGGCGACCCCCGGCCGTATCTATACGGTCAACGTCACGACGGCCGGATCGACGACCGGCTCGATCTACGACAACAATTCGGCCGTCTCCGGCAACGTCGCCGCCGCGCTCGTCGCGGTCGTGCCACTCGCGATCGGCATCTATCCGCTCGGGCCGTTCCCCTGCGTGAACACGGGGATCGTCTTCGTGCCGGGCACCGGGATGGTCGCCTCCATCGCGTTCGAATAAAAGCGCTCGTCGCGGAAGGAAAATAGGACATGCCCACCATCACGAGCACGATCGTCAACGTCAATGCGACCATTACCGCCGCGCCAGCCCCGTCGCAACTGCAGCAGAGCGGCGCGCTCGTTTCGGTCGGCGGCACGACGCTCGCCACGGATACCTATCAGTATTTCGGCACGCTGGCCGACGTGATCGCGGTCCTGAGCACGGTCGGCAACTACCAAGAGATCGAGAATATGGCGACCACCTTCTTCGCCCAAGGGTCGGCGGTGGGGCTGTACGTCCTCGATCTCGGCGTGCAGGGAACCGTGCCGGAGGGGATCACCGCGCTGCAGAGTTGGGTGACGGCCAATCCCGGCGTCTTCTACGCGTACCTGTGCCCGGCGAGTTGGGACGGGTCCGGCGCGGCGCTCAATACGATGGCATCGAACTTCTCGAGCACGACGGGCAAAACGTACTTCTTCGTTACGACCACGGGTTCGACGATCTCGCAGTATAGCGCCGCGAATAAGGCGATTGTGGCCGTCGTGCCCAGCCCAACGGCGGCATCGACGGAGTTCCAGGCCGCGGCATTCTTCTACGAATGGCTCGCGAACGATCCGGCGATCGCATCGCCCGCCGCGCCGATGAACTTCCGATTCGCTTTCGGCGTCACGCCGTGGTCGCTCACGAACAATCGCACGACCATCACGAATATCCTCTCGGCGTATGGGAATCTCATCCTTACCGGAGCGGAGGGCGGCATCTCGACCGCAACGCTCCGCAACGGGACGACCATCGACGGGAACCCGATGATGTTCTGGTACGCCGTCGATTGGATACTCATCTCCGCGAAGCAGTTGCTCGCGGCGGCGATCATCGACGGGTCGAACTCGAATCCGCCGCTCTACTACAACCAATTCGGCATCAACCAGTTACTCGCAATTCTCAACGACATTGGCACGGCGGGCATGTCGTATGGGCTCCTGCTCAACGCAACATTCGCCGCCGTATCGTTCGCCACGTACATGCAGCAGAATCCGGGAGCCTACGCGGCGGGAACGTACAACGGATTTAGTTGCGTAGCGACGCCGCAACTTGGATTCACGCAGATTACCTTCAATCTGGATGCGACGCAGTTTGCGTCGGCAGCGTAAAGGAGCGACATGGAATTCGGCGTAGGCAATCCGCTCGTCCAGCAGGGACTCCTGAACCGCGTATTGACGCATGTGATCGTTCCGGGATTCGCGCCGCTCTCCGTGACGGCAAGCAACATGTCGAAGTCGCTCGCGCTGCTTGCATTCAACGAGGATGCTGTCGATCAGATCGGCACGGCGACGGGGCTCGTGAACTCTCCCGCGCCCTACGTGCTCGGAGACTTGACGGTAAATATCCTTCGATCGCAGATCGTCGCGTCGCTCTACTACGCGCAATGGCAAGCAAATGCCATCATCGGCTCGGTGATCGCCTATCCCGATTCGACCGTTCTGGGGCCGTTCATCCTGTCGAACTGCTCCATTCTGCGAGTCGATCCGGGCGCATTCGACGGGCAGGACCCGACGACCAAAGTCACGATCAAGGGTATCTACTACTTGAACGCGGCGATGTGGGCCGGGCTGCCGTAGGATGATTGCTTCGTGGTGATCGACGCGAACCTTAATCTCGTGCTGCCGGTCCGTAGCGGCGAGGATGGAGAGCCGCTCCTATACGCTTATCACACGTCGATTAGCGGCGAGGTGTTCACGGCGAACTATCGGATCATCGCCGAAACGAACGCGATGATTTGGGGCAAGGGGCTCAAGTTCGCCGCAACCTCTGGCGTGCGCGTAGCCAATCTCATGCTCCTCGACGTATCGAAAGCCGACGCGCAAGAACGCGAGATCGAGGATTCCGGCCCGGCGCTCCTCTCCGAGATTAAACGGCTGACGCTCATTCTCGCGCCAAGCGGGCAAGGATTCGATCTCGTGCCGGTCGATATTGCAATCGCGCGCGGGTTCATCGACAAGGACGACTGGAGCGAGGCGGAAGCATCCATCGTTTTTTTTACGCTCGGCTATGCGATGGCGCGGAGGGCTACGCGCAAGACGTTCGCGGGCTCCCTCGCATCGGTTATCGGGGGATCGATGACCTCGTTGTCGCCTTCGGATTACCTCGACTCGTTGCGGAGATCGAAGCCGGACGAGAGTTCCGAGGCGACCGTCACCTCGTCGGTACCATCTTAGGATACCTCTGCAGCGAAGGATTCGCCGCGTTCTTTCATCGGCACGGGCTCGACCGATACCCTTCCGCGCATGCGTTCCGGCAGCGGTATCTGACCGAGATCGTCGAAAAACTAGGGGCGAGGAGCCTGTAGCATGCCCGTAAAGCCGATTCTCGAAATCGAGATTAACGACGCCGCATTCCGCCGGTTCTACGAGCTGTTCGAGCAGTACGCCGCCGAGGTGAAAGATATGCCGGCCGCCTGGCAATCGGTCGGCGACGCGATGGGCGAATCGGGGAAGGCGCTCGAAGGCGGCGCAATGTCGGCGAAAGAGGCGCTCGCACTCGCCGCCGCGCAGGCGGGCGTCGTCGCCGAGGCGATTAGCGAGGCGTCCAAAGCGCAGGGAACGCTCGAACAGAAGACGCACGCGACCACCTCGAAGATGAACGCGCTCGGCAAGAGCGTGAAGGGCATCGCCGGAACGATCACCTCGATCGGCGGATGGATCCTGAAGATCGGCGCGATGGGCGGCATTGGCGCGATCTTTTCGGGCCTCGGGTTTGGCGATCTCGTCGATCAGGCGTTCTCACGGTATCGTTCCGCCGGGCGGCTCGGCGTCTCGACCGGACTCCTTGCAAGCTTCCAGGCCAACGCGCAGCAGTTCCTCGGCACGTCCGCGTTAGAGTCCGCCGCCGCGGCGCAGAATACGCTCCAATCCATTCCCTGGCTGCGAGCGCTCGGCATCTCCTACCGACGCGCGCTCGGGATGAACCCGGCGGACCTTGCGTTCACGGAACTGCGCCATGCGGCGGAAGCCTACCGCCGAAACCCGGCGATCTTCTCCAATACTCCGGCCGGCATTGCATACACGCAGCATCTGGGGGGAAACCTGGGCGACGTGCGCAACGCGGCGTTACACATGCGCGCATTGCGCATCGCGCAGGAGCGCACGCGCGCGGATCAGAGCGCACTCAATATCGACCAGCAGGCGGCGCGCGCGATGATCGCATTCAAGATCGCGCTCGATAAGGCGGGGTTCAAGATTCAAACCGCCTTGATAAATAACCTGGCGTCGCTCGCGCCGGTACTGCAACGTATAACCATTGATGTAACGAACTTCATCGTCGGATTTGTGAAGAGCAAGACGTTCAATGCTACGCTTCATGAGCTCGAAGTCAATCTGCAGGGAATGGTGAAGTTCCTTGAGCAGGTCGATTGGAAGAAGATCGGCGGCGATATACAAGCCTTTGCGAAGATGGTTGGCTGGCTGATTCCATCGAAGAAACAAACGGGGAAACAAAAGCCCGTGAAATTGGAAGAATCAGACGTTGACTATTGGCTCAAGGGAGGTTGGCTGGGCTCTCTTCTCCACGTACCAAAGAGGCTGCAGAATGAACTTCTTTTCAACGTAGGCAATCCATTCGGGCCTGCATCCGGGATGGCCGCAAATTGGATGGCTCATGCCATTACTGGCGGGCGCGGTCCGTGGTCATATAGCAATTTTAATCCGCTGAATATAGAGGCCGGGTCACGTTTTGGCGTGCAATTCTACAAAAAGTACAAATCGCTGGAGCAGGGGATAGAGGCGAATGCTCGCCTACTCTGGAGATATCCGAAGATATTCGGGGATAGTACGATCGCGGAGATTATCCCGAGGTGGCATGGGTCCGGCCCGAACAATGCACGAGACATTGCGCGCGCCGAACGGTGGTCGCACGTTAATCGAAACTTGCCGATGAAAGATTGGACGAATGCGCAGTTCGCTGCGGTCTTCTCCGCCATGGCACGCGAAGAGGAGCCCCACTATCCTTCGGCTGCACAAGTGTTTAAGGCGCTCTTCGAGCACGCTCAGCACCACAAGCCGGTGCACCATGCCGCGCCGGTGCAGAAAGAAAAGTCCACTCGCCACGCCCCCGCTCGCGCGCCCGTGCATGTCTCCGTTACGAACGCGACCTCTGCGCGCGTTGCGGTTTCGATTAACGCGACGGCCTTCACATGAGTGGGGCATCGCCGTCGCAGGCGTATTCGGCGTACATCGCGCAGTACGACCTGGCGTTCCAGATTTCACCCATCATCCTCCAAGGCGGAATCGCGTCGAACTCGCAGGGAGAACTCGCGCCCATCGTTCATTTTACCGGCGGGTTGCCCGCGTCCGACGACGAGGTTTTCGCCCGGTATTTACCCATGCCCGGATCGACGCTCATTAGCCAATCGGTCGGCACGTACCCGTTTGCGAATCAGTCCGTCGCGGCGAATGCCACGATTCAGCAGCCGCTCACGCTCTCCATGACCATGATCGCGCCGGTGAACCGCGCGGGCGGATACCTCACGAAACTTACGCTCTTCTCCGCGCTGCAGCGGTCGCTCGCGCAGCATAACGCCGCCGGCGGGATGTATATCGTTGCCACGCCCGCCTACGTCTACGAGAACCTGCTCATGACCGCCATGACGGACATATCGACCGGGGACAAGCAGAAGCAGATCGAGTGGCAGATCGACTTCTTCCAGCCACTTTTGACCTTGCAGGCGGCGGCGGCGGCGCAGAATGGGCTCATTCGCAAGATCAGCTCCGGTGGAAAGATCTCCGGTCCGCTCAGTTGGTCGGGCGTATCGACGAGCTCTCCCGCAAATCTGCCGGGCATGACGGGTGCGCTCGCCAATATCAATACCGCGCTTGCCGAGTTTGGCGGCTCATTCGGGAATGCCTACGTGACGCCGAGCTCGGGAACGGGCGCGCGGCCTGGAGTTGGCGGATGACGCTCATCCCATTCGTGCCGAACGCCTCCGGCGCGCCACCGTTCGCTGCGCTCGTTACGATGGATGGGCGTAGCTATAGTCTCGTTGCGATGTGGAACTTCTATCGGGGCGGCTGGTACATTTCGCTCACCGACCAGAGCGGGAACGTCGTCATCAATCAGCCGCTTATCGGATCGCCCCCTGACGCCGATATTCCGCTTGCGCCGTCCCTCTTCACGCAATCGACGCTCGTCTACCGGCCTTCGACGGGCAACTTCGAGCAGAATCCGTAGATGGGACGCTACTACGAAATCTCCATCTCCCCGAAACCGGCGAGTGCGACTGCGGCACTCTCGCCGACGCACGTCTATTCGTCCTATCCGGGCGGCATCTACGACCCCGGCGCGCTGAATATCCAGATGGACGTGTTCGCAAGCGTCATGGCCGTGCCGCTCGGGAACTCGACGATCACCATCGACGGCGTTCCCATCTCGGACATTCTGCAAGCGAAGCAATTCGCCGGGATGCAGATTGCCGTCAAAGGCGGCATGGGCGCGGGCCTACCGCTCGTCAAGCCTTGGCAGGCGGGGCTGCTCGTTCAGGGCTCGATATTCCAGGCGTTTACCAACTGGGTCGGCACGGACATGAACATCAACTTTGTCATCGTTCCATCGACGTATACGTTCCAATCGGCAGGGAACTTCGTTTTCAACTGGGTGAGCGGGCAATCGCTAGAGTCGGCGCTCTCGAACATGCTCGCCGTCGCGTACCCGAACTCGACGATCGTCATCGACATTGGATCGCAGTATTCGACGAGCGCGCCCGTCTACCACATCGCAAATACGCTCGGGCTCATGAGCCGGTTCATCAAGCGGCATACGCAATCGTCGGATTCTCCCGGCGTGGATATTATGGTGCTGCCGTCCGGCACGATCTTCGCATCGGACGGATCGGAACTGCCCCCGCCCATCTTCATCGAGTTTACCGATTTCATCGGCCAGCCGAAATGGGTCGATGTGCAGACGATGCAGTTCGTCACCGTCATGCGGGCCGACATTCAGGTTGGCAGCATCGTGAAGATGCCGGTTGGCCTGCCGAATGCGCCGGGAATCGTGCAGACCGGCGCGGCCTCGCTGCCGTCCTCGCTCAAGTACAGGACCTCGTTCCAGGGTCAGTTCGTCATCCAGCAGGTGCGACATATCGGCAACTTCCGCGATGCGGATGGGGCATCGTGGGCGACCGTCTTTCAGGCGGCGGCGATCAATGTCTAGTAATTACACGTCCGACAACTTCGTCACGCTGCCGATACAGCAGAATCTGCCCGCGCTTGCCACGTCGAATGCGGAGCAGGCGATCGCGCAGACGGGTCGGGCGCTCCCGTGCAAGGTCCTCGCCGTCAACGGCTCACTCGTGCAGGTGAGTTTCGAGGTGCAGGGACCGTTCACGCTGCCGCCGTTATGGCTGCCGAAAGCGGAGAGCCAATGGGCGCGCATGCCGACGCAAGTAGGCGACGTGGGGATTACCGTGCCGGCCGATACGTTCCTCGGCGGGATTAGCGGCCAGGGGTCCGGCGTCGCCGACATGACGCGCGAGTACGGGAACATGAGCACGCTCGTCTTTGTGCCGGTCGCCGCGACGGGGTTCTCCTCGTCGCCGAACGCCAATCAGGCGTGGCTGAACGGGCCCGCCGGGGCTCGCATCTCGGATGCCGCCCAGACCGCCACGGTCGAGGCGTCGGCAAACGAGGTGCAACTCATCGTCGGATCCGCCTCGCTCGCGCTCACCGCCTCGGGGCTTACGATCACCATCGGCGGCCTTACCTGGACCTTCACCGCCTCGGGGCTCACCATGTCGAGCGGCATTGTCGCCGAGACGCACGTTCACGGCGGGGTCACGACAGGGAGCGCCGACACGGGAACGCCGCTCGCATGAGAGCGGGCTGGGAGCGGAGAAGCACTTGCCATGCGCACCTACGGTAGGGTCGGCCAGGTCGATGGCATCGGCGGCAGTTGGGTCGAGGTATCGACGGACGCGAACGGGTCCGACGAGAATGTCTATCTGACCACGCTCGTGCAGACGCTCAAACTCAACCTTGGCGAGAGCCCCTTTTTCGGAAACTACGGGATCCCGGCGCAGCAGTCGGTCATCACGCAGGTCTTCCCGGACTTCTACGCCGCGCGCACGCAGCAGCAGTTCGCGCCGCTCTTCTCGTCGCTGGTCATTCAGCGGGTACAAGGATCGACGCCGCCGGTCTACGCCGTGAGAGCGGCTTGCGCCTCGGGCTCGATCCTCACCGCGTCGGTGGCGACATAAGATGAGCGCGGGACTCCCGCTCCTATTCTCCGCGTCCGGGCCGGTGGCCACGCCGCCAGGAACCCTGCAGCAGGCGCTCATCGCGCTCGTCTCCGCGCAGGTTCCGGGGTATACGGCGAGCCTTCCGGGATCGCTGATCGACGACGTGGTGGGGACGGACGTGGGCGCGCTCGCGACGATCGACCAGGCGCGCGTCGATGCCATCAACGGCGTCTCTCCCTACGCCGCCAATCCGTACATTCTCGCGCAACTCGGTCTGCAGTTCGGCCTTGCGCAGGGACTCCTTTCGAACGGCAGCGTCTTCGTCACGTTCACCGGCAGCGCAGGATACGTCATTCCGATTGGGTTCCTCGTATCGGATGGGACGAACCAATACGCGATCATCGACGGCGGGGTCATCGCCACATCTGGCACGTCGTCGCCGCTCTTCGCCGTGGCGACAAATTCGAGCACCTTTGCCATCCCCGCCGGCGCGGTAAATCAAATCGTCACCTCCGTGCCGAGCCCGTACACGCTCAGCGTTACGAACGCACAGGCGGGAACGCCGGCGCAGGCGGCGGAGACGGTAGACAGCTACCGCGCCCGGCTTCTCGACGCATTCGGCGTTGCCTTGCCGGGGTCGGCGACGTACCTCAAGACGCTCTTGCGCGCGGTTCCGGGCGTATCGGATCGGCTCGTCTCGATCATTCAGAACGGATCGAATTGGGAGGTGCTCTGCGGCGGCGGCGATCCGTATGCGGTCGGCGAGGCGATCTACGCGGGAGTGAGCACGCCGGGACTCCTCGTCGGCTCTGCGACAACCGCGCGAAACATTACCGTCTCGCTTTACGATGCGCCGAACACGTATACCATCGTCTACGTCAACCCGCCACAGCAGCTCGTGACGCTGGCGATTACGTGGAATACGACCTTGGCAAACTTCACCGCGTCGAGCGCGGTGAATCAGTACATGATCGGTGCGGCGCAGAGTTACATCAATAGCATCGTCGTCGGCCAGCCGATAAATGAACTCGTGCTCATCGACGCGCTACAATCGGCAGTCTCTTCCGTTCTTCCGGCTGTGAATCTCACGACGCTTGAGTTTGCGTTTACCATCAATGGCACGGCCGTATCTCCGACTGCCGGGACGTTCATCATCCCGTCCGACTCGGAGAGCTACTTCTACGTTTCGCCGACCGGCGTCACGAGCGTGCAGGGCTAGCGCATGAGCAGCAGCGCCATCTCCACCCCGGAGGATCCACTCCAGGAGATCATTCCGAGCTACGTCTACGAACAGTACGCGGACGACCAGAACATCGTCGCATTCGCAAACGCGTACAATACGCTCGCGCAGTCGTATCTCGACTGGTTCAACGCGACGCCGTTCGCCGTTTACACGAGCCCGGCGATCGTCGGCCCGCTGCTCGATTGGATCGGAAACGGGATCTATGGGATACCGCGGCCGGTCTTCTCTACGCTCACGACGAAGTTTCTCTCCGATGCGGTCAACTATCTATCGACAAACACGATCGCAACGGATGGGAGCGCGCACGATGAAAGCGGGTCGTCGATCGTATCGAATGACGACTATTACAAGCGGACGATTACATGGCATGCGTACATTGGCGACGGACGAATTTGCAATGTCATGACGATTCGGAAGCGCATCGCGCGGTTTCTTTTCGGATCTAACGGCGGAGACATCTCCCTATCGCAGGCGCAGCAGGTGAACATCGCCGTCGTAACGTCGCCCTTGAAATTCGATATTACGATACCTGCCGGAACGGCTTCGTCCTATTTTCAAGAGGCGTTCAACGCCGGCATCCTGGCATTCCCTTTCCAGCTTGAAGCGACGGTGACGATAGCATGAGCACACAATTCGTATTCGCGAACAACGTGCAGACGACGCTCGCCAATGCGGCGAGCACATCACAAACGACAATTACGCTTGCGTCCACGGCCAACTTTCCGACGATTCCAGCCGGCTACTTCTGGGCGGTAACGCTGAACGACGCGGCAACGCAGGCGATCTTCGAGGTGGTCTACGTCACGTCGATCTCCGGCTCGAACCTCACGGTCCTGCGAGCGCAGGAAGGCACGGCGGCGCACGCATGGAACGTCGGCGACTTTGCGTTCGCCTGCGCGACGGCCGGGGTGCTTGCGAGCTTCCTCAATGCCTCATCGACCGGCTCGTTCGTCGAATTGTCGCCCGCGTCGCAGCAGGCGGGGTCGATCGACATCTCAGGCGCGATTACCGCGGGCGGAATGGGGACCTTCGACGGCATCGTTGCCAACGGCCCGATTACGAATGCGACCTCGGGATCGTTCTCCGGCGACGTATCGGCAAGCGATCTCATCGCCACGCGCACGTACGGAAACACGGCGCTTGGGTCCATGCCACTTCGCGTCCAAGGCGCGGGGGGAACTATCGGCATTGGCCCGTCGAGCGGGCTGAGCGTCTACGGAATTACCGCATCCGCCCTCGCCATTGGCCTTGCGGGATCTCCGAGCTACGCGGCGTTCGATACGGACGGCGATCTCGGATTAACCGGCAACCTCTACGCATATGACGGCATATTCGGCAATGAAGTGAACGCGCAGTCGCTGCTCCAGAATGGCTATCCGGTAGTCGTCGGCATCAGCTCGTCATCTTTGACCCTTTCGCGAACGGGCGGCAACGTCGATATCGAGATGCCCGTGAACACGATTCTTGTCGGCGGGTCAATCGTCGCTTACGGAAACGGCGGAGCGCCATCGATCACCCTGCCGAATTACGGGATCTGGTTCATCGAGGTGATCTACGCGATCGAACAGACGAGCAACTCGAACATGACCATCGGTCTTTCGCTTTCGGGCGGGGCGATAACGGGAGGATTCATCAGTAATGCCAACAATACGACGGCATTTAATTCCGTCGCCTGGATTACGCTTTACGGGGCGGGCGAAACCAACACGAATAACCAGGTGCTCACCTTTGCCCTCTCGGTATCCGGCGGGACGCTCTACGGATCTCAGCCGTGGACGGTTCGCGCGACGAGGCTGACGGAGATATGATCTACGGCGTAGACACCAGCTACGCGAACGGCATCCCGAATTGGAGGCGCGCATTCGCCGACGATCGCGTGAAGTTCGTCTATGCCCGCGCCTCCTACGGAGCCAACCCGGCCGACAATGACGGGGCCTCCTTCGCAATCACGCATGATGCGTGCAAGGCGGCATCTGTCCCGTTCCTGCCGTACACGTTCTGGCTCTACGGCCAGCCGGCAGCCGACCAGGTGGCCAACTATCTCACCGCTGCGGATGGGCGGTTCGGCCTTTCGACCATCGTCGATGTCGAGGAGGGCTCCGGCGCGCTCGGCTGGGGGTCCATCGGCGAGAACGTCTTGGCCCTGGCGGCTACGCTCGATCTGCTCCAGGTGCATGTCGGGCAGTCGATCATCTACACGAACTCGGATACCTGGACGACCTATTTCGGGGGCACGGACGCCTTTGCCGGGCATCGATTCGCCGTCGCGCACTACGGCGTGCGGCCGGGGGCGTTTGGCCTCATCCCCGGGATTGTCGAGGTGGTCATCCACCAATTTTCGGATGGCTCAGGACTCGCGCCGATTCCGGGCCTCTCGACCCCGGACAACAACGGCGATCGCGACGTGCTCATTGCGCCGAACTTCGCGGCGCTGGCAAGGAGATAACATGCACCGGAATGACCTCATCTCGCTCTGCTCGCTGCTCGTGGGCATCTCCTCGGCCGTCGCCGTGCCGAGCGTCGGCTCGTCGCTCAACGTCGTCACGGGCGGCCATGGACAACTCGCGCTCTCCATCCTGGCCGTGCTCGGCGTGGTCGCCGCGCAAGTGATCCGCGTCTACTCCGTGCCCACGCCGCAAGGGAAATAACGCCGAGCCTGGTATACTTCCCGGGTCACGAAAGGAAAGAACATGGCATCGATTTTACAGGGCGTCCTCGGCCCGCTTCTCGACGGTATCGACGCCGAGCTGAAGGCGAACTCCGCCGCGCTCCTGGCCGCGGCAAATGCCGCAGGCGTCAAGGTCATCGACGAGGTGGCGAATACGGTCATCGACAACCTGCCGCACCGCGGCCTGGCGGCAATCGTCGCGCCATTCATTCGCACCGCGATCGCCGACGCAGAGCCGCAGATCATCGCGGCGCTCGGCGGGGAAGAGCAGGCGCTGCTCACGCTGCTTGAGGTGCAGATCGCGCTGGCGGCATCGAAGTTCGGCGGCTAGCGATCTGGCCGCCGCGTTGTTTCATGTGAAACAGTCGAAGATCGACGGCTAACGCGCCTTTCAGATTGGGCAACGTCGGTTCTCGTCCCAATATGCAGCGCAGCGCGCCATCCGTGACGCGTCCTCCGCATGTGATTGGTCCGCATTTGAGCCGAGCATGTCCACGATGCGTGAGTAGGTTACGTCGAATGAGGGATTCCGTACTGCGCCGGCATCGAATGTGTTCGTTGGGTGCGCTTTGCACGCATATGGGCTGCCGGTAAAGGCCACGTTGAGGGCCTGAATGAGAGCATCGGGGTGGAATCGGCCCGAGACGATTACCGGGTCGCCCTCCTGCATTTTTGCAACCGCTTTGCCCTGCGGCGAATGAGATTCCACCGTCCCGTCCAGCGTGACGCCCTCGCCAAGATCAACGATGAAGTTGCCGTCGTAGCTGATCGTATCCACGGTTCCCACCCAATCCGTGAACATGGCCGTCTTGAGCGCGGCGCAGGTTCCGCCATTCTTCCACGCCTTGGCGATCTTGTGCTTAGCCATATCGTTCGGTGCGGCATCGAAGCGGGATTCGACGGCCGTCTTTGAGGCGAGAAACGCCGTTTCGATTCCCGGCCTTGCCGGCGCAAACGACGAGACCGTCGCGGACGATACGGACGACGCGATCGACGCTAGCACCGCAATCGTCACATTGATGGCGACTATGGCGAAGACGAGAAGACAGAATATCGTGATGATCCATCTGAGGACATCCAAAACGGAAGGATGCTTCTGGGACGTGGAGGGTGCGGGAAACGACGTGCCGCAGGCCGGGCAGAACCGCGCGCCTCTCGGCGGAGGCAGCGCACATTTCGGGCAGAGCATTTCAGCAGATCTCCTCTCTATTGTCCTTTGCGTCCCGAAAGGCAAGTCGGCCCTGCTCTGAACGCGCCTCGGCATCCTGTTTCGCTGCTTTGCAGTTTTGTTGAGCCTGTCGAAAGTACGAGGGCTTTAATTCAATGCCGATCGCCCGCCGATCGTTAATCAGCGCGCCATAGACCTCGCTCCCCACGCCCATGAACGGCGTGAGTACGATTTCACCAGGATTGCTCCACAAAATAACGCATCGTTCGATAACGTCGAGTTGCAGCGGGTGAACGTGCTTCTCGTCCTCTTCGTCTCTGGCGGCCCGAAACGGCAGCACGCGATCTTGCCGAATATCGTCCCAGAACGCCGAGGCGTACTGCCGCCATATCCAATGAGAGTACCGATTCTCGATCTGGTTTCCACGCCAGCCACGATACTGTAACAACGCTGACGGCACAGATCGTTCACCGACGTACGTTGTCAGCCCCTGCGGGTGGGAAATGGGTATGGGATTTTCCCCAGAGCGCCGGAACACAACGAGCCAATCCGCGGCCGCATTGCTACACCGCGACGAATCGTCCACGATCGTCTTATGCGCCAGGTTCTTTGCCATCGTCCGGTTCCGAACGGCGAGCGGCTCCTTCCAGATGGCGTAGCGCGCCACATAATCCCACCCGCAGCGTTCGTGCAGGCGGATGATGTCCCCGGAAAAGTCAACCCGATGATCACGCCCCGTATTCCCGGATGGCACGTCGGCGCAATGCACGGCGCTCATCCTGCCCGGTACGGTTACCCGATGCAACTGCCGAACGACGTATTCATAGTGCTCGAAAAACCCGCCGTAAGTATCGCAATTCGAAAGATCGCGATCGCTCGACGAGTAATGATAGAGTGCGCCGCCTCGCGGGCTAGCAAACGGCGGAGAGTAGACAGAGAGGTGAACGGCCTGCTCTGGCAGCGATTGCAACGTCTCGACGCAATCGCCCAAATAAAGAGCATAAGAATCGTTAATGGTTTGCTCAATTACAGCCACGCGGGTATGAGCTCCTTTTGCGAAAACGCAGTATCTCGACGCACGGCAAGTGCATCGTTCATGAAGGTGACTATCTCCGAAAACATTTGATCTGCCGCGACGCTCTTGGCGTGCAGCCGCTCCAGCACATCATGTTCGCCCTTGGTGGCGACAATATCAACCGTCACCGGGCGCTGTTGCCCAAACCGCCAACACCTGCGCACGGCCTGATAATACTGTTCAAAGGAGTACGACGGAAAATAGATCTCGTGCGAGCAATGTTGAAAGTTCAGGCCCCATGCTCCGATCTTTTTCTTCGTGACGAGTACCCGATGATCGCCGCGCACGAATCCGAGAAACTTTTGCTCCTTGGATTCATCAGTATCGCGGCCACTCACTTGTACCGCATCTGGAATCAACGCCTCTAGTAAGTCGGCCTCATCGTTAAGATCACACCAAATGAGCGCGGGCTCTTGCGTGGCGACAAGCTCTGCGGCCCGTTCGCACCGGACGCGCATAGAGTTCCGACGCTCCTCGCGGTGCTCTTGCAAATTAAGAGAGGGCAGTTCAAACAGCATCCCGTTCGCCGTGCTCTTTGTCTCTACGATATGTTCGCGCTCATGTAATGGCGGCAGGACAAATGAATGATCGTTAAATCCAAGATCAGACGGCCGCCGAATAGCACGGGCCCAAGATGACACCCACCGCCAATATGGCTTTGACGCATGGCCCTTGAATCGCCACGCTTTGCTTTCACCAAAGAAGCGCCCCTGACCCGAGGTGCGATTCTGATTCACAAAGAACCGATTCAGCATATCGACATAGCCCAGGTACCCAAGAGCCTCGCTACTCGTGCCGAGTTCGGTATAATCGTTCGGAGCAGCGGTCGCCGTGCAAAGCAACCGATACGGCATCTTTCGCATAAACTCCGTGATCTCGCCGCGACGAACCCCGTTGAAGCTCTTGAGAATCGAACTCTCGTCACAAACGGCACCGGCAAAATCAGCTGCATTGAAGTAGTGTAGTCGCTCATAGTTCGTAATCAGGATCTCAGCGCGGCCGTCGTACGAATCAGATCGACGAGCTGCGATTCCAAACTTCTGCGCCTCTTGCGCCGTTTGGGCCGCGACGGCCAGCGGGGAAATGATGAGTACGGCGCGGTTCGTGTGCTGTACCACGTTGTCGGCCCACACGAGCTGCTGAAGCGTCTTTCCTAGCCCGCAGTCGGCAAAGATCGCGGCGCGCCCCTTGAGGAGCGCCCACTCTACTAGGGCGGCTTGGAAATCGAACAGCGAGGCCGGTAGGCAAATGGGAGCAAAGCCGCAGGACGCGCCAGATTGAGCCTTCTGCTGAAGAAAATCGTCGTACTCGCGGCCCACGGGCGGCGCGTCAACCATTGTCATCGGACGCTCCCCGCTCGGCCACCAGAATCGCCTCCAGACGCTTTCCGGGGGCTCGTCCGGGGTTTGGGGCGTTCGGAAGGGCAGAGGGCCTCCTGGGGGTACGGAATGGGCCGTAATGGCGATTCTGGGGGGGTCCCTCTCCGCCGTTTCGCGCCCCGCTTACGGGAGGGCGTAAAGTCGGCCTCGCCCCGCTCGACCGCCTCGCCGAACCGGCAGAGTAAAAAGGCGAAGAGGCGATCGCAGCCCGGGTCGCTCTCAAACTCGACCCCGAACCGCTTGTAGACGGCGAGTTTCATGCCGTCCTTGGGCGTGTTGCCTTTGCCGGTCGCCCATTTGCGGATCGTCGTCGTGGAGACTTCTTCGATTCGTTTCACGCGTCCGACGAGATCCGGCAGGCGCGTGTGCAGATCGTTCATGAGCCACCCGATCTCGTAGAGGTGCGAAGCCTGCGAGGCTTGGCCGAAGGCCGGGGCCTCGATGTAGAGCGAAAGCGGGTCGGGCCCGTCGTGGAACTCGCGGATCCATCGCACGATGCCATTCACGATTTCATCGCAGCGCCGCCGGATCGATTCGGATTGCGTGCGGTCCGTATCGCGCGGCACGGTAATGAAAACGCAATGATGCTCGCCGTCGGATATTCCGCAAGCACGAAACGACGGGTCGATGCCGATTACTCGCATTCGCTTCGACGTTATCTCCGGCGCTGTTTCGGCGCGACGTTCTTCGAATCGAGCAGTTCGTTCGTTAGCGTCTCTTCGCGCGTCTTTGCGCCGGCGAGTTGGTGCTGGAGTAGCGCCACCTGCTGGTCCGCATTATCGGTTTGGACCGCGACGTTGAGCTGGCCGGAGTTTTCATGCGTCACGGTAATGACGAGCCTGCTCATTCGTCGCCTCCCGCCTCGCTGCAAAACAGCGTCTCGATCGTATGCCCAAACGGCAAGGTCATATTATTTTCAACGATGGCTCGCTGCGTGAGCTCGTCGATAATGCCGTCGCGCATCTTCTTGTCCTCGGCCATGCTTTTCTGCATTCGCCGAAACGTCAAGGTATCGGACTTGATCTTCATGTGGATGTTTGCAAGGTCGATAATGAGATTGTGTGACGTGGTGTCGATGAACCGAGGGTCGTCTATCGTTCGTGTGCTCATGATGTTCCTTTCGTTATGACGGATGCGAAGAACGGCAGCATCGGGCCTGATCTTCTTCCTCCTCCGTGAGTGAGTAGAAGTCCATCGTCGTGCCGGTCCAGCCGACGTGATTTCGCACCTTCGGCCCGATGCGATTCTTGCTCGTGATGATCTCCGCGATATTGTCTTTGTTCGGCCGACCGTTATAGGGCCGGTAGATGAGCATGATGCGATCCGCGCGCTGCGCGATCTGCGTGGTGTCCTGAATGTATCCGTTATGCGGGCGCTTATTGACGGCATCGTTATTCAGTTGCGCGAGGAGAATCGTCGTGGTCATGGACTTATCGGTCCAGGACCGCAGTTTATTGACGACGCGCGCCGCCGCCGTTCCCGGCTCCCACCCGTAGATAAGCCTGCAGTAATCGATGATGAGGATTGCCGCGCTCACGTCCTCCGCCCGTCGAAGGATGGCGTCAATGCTGCTTTCCCGCTCGCTTTCCGGTCGCCAGACCATCAGGTCGAACTCCGCGAGCCTTCGCATTCCATCGCCGAACTTTGGATCGACCGTTTGCTCCAGCCAATGCACATGCTCCGTGCCGGTAAGCATCAATTTCGATAGGCATCGATCTTGCACGATCTCCGGCCGCATATCGAGACTGACGAAGAGGACGCGATGCTCGCGCGCATTGGCCATAGCAATCCGCTCGCACAAGGAGGTCTTCCCCTCGCCCTCGCGCGCTCCAATCACGACGAACTCGCCGGGGTGCATGAGATAGGCGTTTCTGTCCACATTCTCTAGGCCGACGGAGTAGCGGCGCTCGTCGATGCGCCGGTCCCGCGGAATGGCCGCGACGCGCAGGTCATGAGATTCCGCGAGATCGACCTCGAAGAGATCGGTCGTGCGATCGGTGCTAACGGATGCCTCGCTCATAGTTCTCCCTGGCGATCTCGATAATTCGAGCGCGCATCTTTGGCGAATAGTGTTCCGAGTCGAGTCTCTGCGCGAGTTCTCGCGATGATATGCCCATGCGCTCCGCCCCGTAGGCAATCGCCGCGCGGACGGCGCTCGGCCAGGCCGGATCTTCGCCGAACCGATTCGCCCGCCACCACACTTTCGTCTCGCCGATAAGCACAAAGTACGACTGTAGCCAGCGATAGTAGATCTCGGGGTCGTCAAGCATCAAATGATCGACGTAAGCGACGACGCCGTTGTCGATGCCCCATGATTCGGTGTGGCCGGCTTCAAGGTTTTTCTTGCGCCGAAACGCGAGCATCGCATCGATCCCCTCGTCAAAGAGTGCTTGATACTGCGCGATGCCGCCCCACCGCATGCTCCACCAGATCGGCAGGCGATCTCGCACCTGCTGGAGGCCCTGGTGCTTCGCGACGAACTCGCGCATAGCGGAGATCGCATCATCGGAGATCATCGCGGCGTCTTTGGATCGTCAAGATTGCCGAATAAAAACTCGTCGCCGTCGAAATGGGCCGTCTCGCCCGCGTTGAGCCGGGGCATCGTCACGCCTTCCGGCAGCGGGCATCCGCAGGTATCAAGACGCGTCAGGCGCGTAGGCGGTTTGCGGGCCGGCAGGAATGAGAGCGCGGTCTTCGCCTGGCCGTAAAAGAGCGGCCTGCCGCCATTTGCTTCGCGGGCTTCGGAGAATGCTTGCCATCCGCTTTGCGCCGAGACGCGCCAGGTCCGCATTATGGCGAGCGCCTGCGTGTACGCGGGCAGATGCTTGGAGATCGCTTCCGCCGATTTGCAGTTGCCGAAGTGGCGGCAGAATGTTTTCGCCACATCGCGCAGCGCCTGCGTGCCCTCAGGGAAGTACTCGGGCAGCGACTCGCGCGGGTCGGCTTCGACTTCCGGCATGACCATCGGCCCGAGCGCGAGTGCGGCCTGCTTCATCGGCCGCTCCCGCTTCTTGCGGCTCTTTCGTAGCTTTGCGGGTGCGACTTCGCGCGACTTCTGAGGATTGGGCTTCGGCTGCCCCGCGCGTGATCGCAGAAACGCGCAGATCTCGGCGTAACGGAATCCGCGGCCGGGTTTGCCGTTCGTCGAAATCCGTCGAACGATGACGGCGATGTTTTTCGCCGTGATTGGCATATCCCAGGCCGCACACACGTCGCATGCCGCTTGCATCTGCCGAGATCGCAAATCGCCTTTTGGGGGTGACGATGGTGGCGGGGCTTGACGCTCCGCAGGGCCGATGGTAGGATGCACGCAAGTCTCGTTTTCTGTTCAGGGGCACGAGTGAGGGGCTGGCTTCGGCTAGCCTCCCTTTTTTCTGCGGTCATCTTGCGGGTCCCGCCTCCCGCCAAACCGTCATTCATTGCGCTCGGTTACCTCTCTACTCAGGGCCCGCTCCAGGCGTGCCTGCGCGGCCTCCGTCTCGCGAATGACCGAAAAGGCGATCGAGACAAGCGCGATCGCAACGCTGATAACGATGACGGCCAGCACAAGGATGACGATACTCATGGCGCGCTCTTCCGCGCGAGATCGTCTGCCCGGTGCGCCACGCGCAGGGCCGGGAGCGAGAGGCCCGTAGCGGCGGCCAGGCGCGGCAGGGCGCTACGCCTCGGCAAGCGCCTCCCGCTCTGCCATCGGTAGATGGTGTTGGCCGTCAGGGCAAGCCGTTCGGCCAGATCGTCTGGGTCGAATCGGCGAAGAAGCCGAGCGATTCGGCCTGGCGCAAGCGTGGTTTCCATGCGGCCATGCTACCATAGCGGCATTCCGCTGGCAATCCCACGGCCGAAAATTGGCCTTGCACCGGCAGAGCCGATGTGCTAGAATCGGGCCATGCTAGAGCTCGGTGAGAACCCGTCGGTGGTCGAATTGCCAGGCGGAATGGTCTTGCGGGACTATCAGGTGGCGACGCTCGACGAACTCCTCGCCCCGCCCGAAGGCGTCTGGCGCGATCTTGCCGTGCTCGCCACGGGCGGCGGCAAGACGATCATTTTCGCCGCGCTCCTCCATCGGCTGATCGCTCCGGGAAAGCGGGGGCTCGTGCTCGCCCACCGTGAGGAGCTGCTCACGCAGGCGCGGGACAAGATCGCGCTCGTGGACCCGGATCTCGACGTGGAGATCGAGCAGGCCGAGAAGCGCGCGACGCGGGACTTCGGCATGTTCGCAGGCGCTCGGCGGCACGTCGTCGTCTCCTCCGTGCAGTCGCTGCACGAAAAGCGCCGTGAGGAGTTTTCGCCGGACGCATTCGACGTGGTGATCGTCGATGAGGCGCACCATTCCACGGCGCAGAGTTATCTCGACATTCTCGACTATTTCGGGTGCCTCTCTTCGACGCGCAAGACGCGTCTCGTCGGCGTGACGGCCACGCCCAATCGTACCGACGGCAAGGGGCTGGGCCAGGTATACCAGCGCATCGCCGCCGTCTACGGCATCAGAGAGCTCGTCGAGCGGAGCTGGCTCGTACCGCCGCGCGCGATTCGCGTGAACTCTTCGGCCGATCTTTCGGCCGTGAAGGTCACCGCCGGCGATTTCGCGCTCGGCGACCTCGAACGTGCGGTAAACACCGACGAACGGAATGCGCTCGTTGTGGCGGCCTATCAAAAGTTCGCCGCCGGCCGGCAGGGCCTCGTCTTTGCCTCTGGGGTCGATCATGCGATGGAGTTGGCTCGGCTCTTTACCGCCGCCAACATGCCGTCGGAGCCGGTTTGGGGCGCGAGCGGGGCGGATATTCGCCATGATACGCTCGACCGATTCCGCCGCAAAGAACTGCAGGTGCTCACGAACTTTGCGGTGCTCACGGAGGGATTCGATGAGCCATCGGTCAGCGCGATCGTGCTCGCCCGCCCGACCATGAGCGACCTGCTCATGACGCAGATGATTGGCCGTGGCCTGCGCCTGAACGAGTCGAAAGACGATTGCATTTGCATCGACGTGCAGGATGTAACGAAGAAGCGGAACTGCATCAGCGTCCCGTCACTTGCGGGTTTGCCGCCGTCGTTCGACGTGCAAGGGCAGAGCATTTTCGCTGCTAAAAATCAGTTCGATCTGCTTGATCCGCGCCTCGCCTCCCTCGTGCATTCGGTCGGCGACGTGGAGCGAATGCTCGCAAGGGTCGCGGCCGGCATGTCAGCCATCGAGGTGGATATACTCGGCGGGGCAGTCGATCCGATCTGCGAACAGAACTCGCGGTTCATGTGGGCGCTGACCGGGCCCGATACCTACCAGATCCGCGTGACCACCGGCGGCTTGCGCCTCGCCATCTCCGCCAATACGCTCGGAGAATGGGTCGTGCGAATGAATCAAGGGTTTGGGTGGGAGATGCTCTTCGACAAACTCCCCTCGATCGAGCGCGCATTTAACCTGGCCGATACGTTCATCGTGAAAAACCATAACACCATGCTTATCGATCGCACCGCTCGCTGGCGTAATGAGCCCTGCACTCTGCCGCAGTTGCGTAAACTCAAGGCAATGCGCGTGTTCATGTCGGCGTCCGATGCCGAAGCCTTCGCGGCGCAGTACAGATTGAGCAAAGGCCAGGCGTCGATGATGATCGACGACGCCACGGCGCGCCGGAGTTCCGGGAAGCCGATCGAGCCCATATTCTGCTCTCAGACCAATGAAGAAAAGCAATGACCCGAGAAGGAGCACAACCCTTTACCACACCCCAATGAAACAAGCTCCCATTACTACGACCCCGGATCCGACGGAGGCTGCCGTGGGATGGATCTGTCCGCGGTGCGGCGGCGGAAACGCGATCTGGTCATCGCGTTTCCCATGCGTCCCCATACCAACGCCGCCGGTTACCTGCACAACGTCTACGAACGACCCTGGATGGAGGTGCCCCATCTGTCGCATGTGGGCACACGAGTTCCACAGTTGTATGGGGTCTATCACATGACGCAAAAACAGCCGAACGCGAAAGGCGAAGCGCAGGGCGTCTTTACTCCGCCTCCGATACGTGAGGACGCAGAGACGAACGCAGAGATAATGGACGGCCTGCGAGATCATATTGTGGCAAGTTACAAACTCCTCGATGAGGAAACCTGGCCATGATGCACGACTTTGGCGCAGGGCCCGTTCCCGCACACCAACATCCGAACGGTGGCGGCTGGGTTGCCGACAGCGCATTCGTGGACGCCGATTGTCATGTTGGGCAGAGCGCGGTCGTCTATGACCAAGCGATGGTTCACGGCATGTCCTATCTCTTCGACTCAACGCGTGTTTTCGGGTTTGCGGTAATTTCCGGGCGCGTCTTTCTCGGAGAACGAATCCGCGTCGGAGGACGCGTCAAATTATCTGGGCATGTTGCGCTCAACGGAGACGGAGAGCTCGGCGGAAATATCTCCCTTGATGTACCTTTCGCCGGTGGTCCGCTCGTTATGGGGTCGCCCATAATCCACCGCCTGCCGTTGGCGGCGGCGCGGCGGGGCTGATTTTGCCCAGTTTGCGGCGTGCCTGACCCCTGCTTGACCCGCCGCGGCCGGTAGTGGTCCCTTTTGAAAGTCGGGACCGCTGAAGTCCGTGGCCGGAAACCAAAGGAATCAGCCTCAATTATTCGAACACGTGTTTGATTCATCAAGGACCGCCGCGGCCCGCGGCGAATCGTTGCGGTATGGGTAATAGCGGAGCGGACTCCTACCGGGTAACCACGACCCTTACTCAGGCGCAACGGCGCCAAGTTGAGGATTTGGCAGCTAGGAACGGCGTGAAAGTGGCGTGGCTGATACGCCGCGCGGTTGAGCGTCTGTTGGAGGAGGCGAAGGGGGCGCCAATGCTCCCCCTCGATTTTTCGAGATGAGAAGTGTTGAGCTGTTCAGCGGGTGCGGCGGTCTTGCGCTAGGACTAGCCCGTGCGGGATTTCACCACGATTTGCTCGTGGAGTGGAAAGCTGAACCAATAGAAACTCTACTCCTGAATAAGGATCGTGGAGTCGAGCATGTCCGTGATTGGAACGTCCTGCGAGAAGATGTTTCACGAATTGATTGGACTCGATACCGCGGCGTTGAACTTGTTGCCGGAGGGCCCCCTTGTCAACCGTTTTCCATAGGCGGTAAGCATCGCGGTCACGCGGACGACCGCGATATGTGGCCCGAGACGATACGATCCGTGCGCGAGATTGGCCCCTCCGCTTTTCTGTTTGAAAACGTGCGCGGTCTCGGCCGCCCGGCGTTCTCATCGTATCTCGAATGGATTGTCGAATCGCTGAAACGCCCCAAGATTGAGCGCCGTCGCGGCGAGACACACGGCCGTCACGTCGAACGCTTGTGTCGTGAGCGACGAGATTACGATGTGATCGCAATTCGCCTCGATGCTGCGAATTATGGTGCTCCGCAAAGACGACATCGGATCATCATCGCAGGCATTGATAGAGAACGTGGAATCGAACTCGCCGCTCCCCGCCAAACGCACAGCTTGGCGCGGCTCGCCTGGGATCAAGACGTGACCGGCTCTTATTGGAAGCGGCACCGCATTCGCAAATCAGTAAAGCCCGCCCTAAGCCTGTCTGTTATACCGCCGGGTCTGCCGTGGATGACGGTTCGCGACGCCCTTCGGGGTCTTGGCACCCCAAGCGACCGTGGCAATCATGCTTTCCAAGACGGGGCTCGCGCGTACGTTGGGCACACCGGATCGCACCTCGACGCGCCCGCCAAGGCGCTGAAGGCGGGTGATCACGGAGTTCCTGGCGGAGAAAACATGATGGTGCGTGACGATGGAAGCGTGCGGTACTTCACGGTTCGCGAAGCGGCACGGCTACAAGGACTCCCCGATGATTTTCGCTTCAATTCGGTTTGGTCCGAAAGCATGCGCCAGTTGGGAAATGCGGTCCCCGCACAACTATCCGAGGCGTTGGGACGCTGGTTACTCCGCATGCTTGGCGAGGAGCACGCCGAAACAGCGGCGTGATAGGTGACCTGTCAAAGACGTTGACCCCGCGCGATCGGCGCAAATGGGGCGAGTCAGGTCGTCCGACACTCAGCCTGAATTGTTCGTTCGGCGGGCCTTATATGCGGCCGGACTTCGGTATCGCCTACACCCGAAGGATGTACCGGGTCGTCCCGATGTCGTGTTTCGTGCGAGGCAAATCGCGCTGTTCGTGCATGGGTGCTTTTGGCATCGTCACCCAGGTTGCAAGGCGACGCGCACCCCGAAGTCTCGCGTGACCTTCTGGAAGGCTAAATTCGCGGAAAACGTCGCACGCGACCGTCGCGTTGTAAAAGCCCTGACCGCCGCTGGCTGGCGCGTCATTGTCCTCTGGGAGTGTGAGGCAAGGGACGCCGCGCGAGTCGCCGAGGTTGTCGCGGAAATCGCCCAGGTGCCGTCGAATCGTTTCCCCGCCATGCAGGATGCGCGATGACCTCGGAAAGTAATTCTCCTCAAGACGACTATCGCCCGTTCAATCCGCTCGATTACGCCAACCTCACGAAGAACGTGGTCGAGGAGTTGATGCGCCAGGCCGCGACGTCCCTTCCTGTCGCTCAACCATTTCGTGGGGGAGGCGTTTACGCTCTGTTTTATACCGGCGATGACGAAGACTACGCCCCCTTCCGCTCCGTGCAAGCCAAAGCGCCAATTTACGTCGGCAAGGCGGTGCCATCCGGTGGGCGCAAAGGCGGAACCTCCGGTTTCGTTGTCAAGAAAGAGTTGTACGATCGCCTCAAACAGCACGCTGGATCGATCGATGCAGTTGAAAACTTAGCGCTTGGTGATTTTCTCTGCCGCTATCTCGTTGTCGAGCCGCTCTGGATCGTAATGGCCGAGCGATTCCTAATCACCCGCTTTCAACCGCTCTGGAATTTGGTTCTCGATGGCTTCGGGAATCACAATCCCGGTAAAGGCCGACACGAAGGCCAGAACACTCTTTGGGACGTGTACCATCCGGGGCGCCCTTGGGCGAAATCGCTCAAGCAAACACGTGATCGGGAAACAATTCGGAAAATTATTCAGGAGTTCGCCGACGCCAGAATTGGCGATCCCGGCATGGTGGACGAACTCGCGGAGAAGGCGGCTGAAGCCGAAGCGGCCGAATCTGACGATGAACTCGATGATGCGGAAATCTAAACTCCCAAAGAACCACATTCAGCCCACTGAGGCTCAGATTCGCGCGAATCTGAGCCTCAGTGGGCGGTGTGTCACCCACTGCGCGCCCAGCACCGCCGCGGCCATCTGCCGTTGCAAAAAATCTCCCGCGCAGTCTCCTTGCCCTGGAAACGCGTACGCGTCCCGAAGTTCTAGAAAAAGGGCCAAAACGACCGTTTTCGTGCCGACAACGGCCCCGACAAAAAGCATCCGGATGCCGTGCACACCGACGGCAAGCGCGTCAGGCTGCCGGTCATCGGCTGGGTGCGAATGCGCGAAGAGGTTCGCTTTGCCGGGCGCATTCTGTCAGTGGTGATCTCGCAGCGAGCCGGTGCGTGGTACGCGAGCTTTTCCATTGAGGTAGACTACCAGCCCGACGTGCGCTCTGACAATACGACCGTCGGTGTCGATCTCGGCATCACGGTACTGGCGACGCTCGACGACGGCAGCAAGGTTGCGGCACCCAAGCCATTACGGAGGTATCTACAGAAACTCAAACGCCTTTCGCGTGGCCTGGCACGTAAGGCGCACGGCTCGAGCAATCGGGCGAAAGCGAAAACCAAGCTCGCACGATTGCATCGGCGGATTGCCGTCGCGCTAAACTCTTGACGCGGTATCCCATAGTGTGCTATGCTTACCGCTAGTACACGACCGCTGGAGGGGAAATATGGTCAAGAAGTCGACTATCGAGGAGGCTGTCGTCCGCTTTCCGAGCGGCGAGGGGTGCCTCGTCTGCGGGCAGGCGTTCTCGGTCGAGCAGGTCGTAACCGCACGATCGCGTGGAGTTGAGCCGCGCTACTGCTCGCCTCGCTGTCGTCGCCGGGCAGCCCGTCGCCGGGCGGTGGCAAAGGCGCGCGGATGATGGGCGAGATACCAGCCCGCCGCGTAGGCGACTACTTTTATCGCTACGACTCGTACAGTCTGGGCGAGATCCGCAAGGAGCGCATCACGCCGGAGAACATCCGGTGGTCCGACGTTTGGCAGCCGACGCCGGAACTTGCCGCAGCGCACGCGCTCAACCGCGCGCGCACAGAGGGTGGCCGCGCGAAAATCCAACGTGCGCTCGCAATCGCCCTGCGCACGCCTAGCATGCGCCCTCATGGATAACATGCGTAAGAATCTCGACGATCTCGTGGACCTTGTTCTCTCGGATACGTACACCAAAATACCGGATTCATTTATGCGATCGATTGCAGATGCGCCGGACGGCTCGTTCCCACGGCGCATGAAGCCCTTTCTCGATTATGCCGCATTGCTCTCCGATGCGCTTGCCGACCCCGAGGCGCGCGAAGATGCCTCGTGCCTGCTCGCGGGCGATATGAACGTGCGGCGGCCGCTCATGGCCAATCACGGATCCCATCTGTTGCGCCCGTCAAATCTCGGGGGGTGTTCGCTCGCGATCGCAGCGGACGCGCACGATCTGCTCGACCTGCCCGCCACGTCCGCTCCGATTCTCATGATGGACGTGGGCACGCTGCTCGGCTCGTGGGTAGCCGCCCTGCTCATGACGGTGATCCCAGACGAGTATTACGTCGGCGCGGAGTGCTCGGTCTTGTATCGCGGCATGCCCGGCAGAGCCGATTTGCTGGTGACGCGGGTCGAAGACCACGCGACCGAGATCATCGAAATCAAGACCACTCCGAGCACCGCGTTGCGCGCCCCGGACGAGGCGAAACCGTACCAATGCATACAGGCAGCGGCGTATGCGCTCGCCCCGGACAGCGGGCCGGCGGAGCGGTTCTCTATCCTCACGATCGGCTACCATTCGGCGCGGTCACGCGACGGCGAGGCGCGTTCGCAGATTCGGCTCGACACCTACGCGACGGCCGATTGGAAATCCCGCGTCGATGCGGAGATCGACCGGCTCAGTTCGGCGATCTCGCTGCCGCGCGACCGCGTACTCTCTGAGGCGGCCGCGCTCGCCGATGCGACCGAAGCCTGGCGGTGTCTCTCATGCCGGTTCTCGGCCTGCCCCAAAAACAAGCATCCCGCACGTTTCGCTCTCTGATTCGTGCCCCTGAAAGGATCTTCCGATGACGCTTGCCCCTGTATTGCCCGACCCTACTGCCGACCTCTCGCACGTCGAGATGGCCGTATCCACGCTTCGCGCGCTCGCAAAGGCGATGGATGTTGCGTCCGACCAGGACATGGTCGACGCCACCTCGCTTCTCGCGCGCATAAAAGAGGCCCTTACCCGCGCTGAAGTCGCCCG
>JAEHJW020006561.1_pt1 | contig 46902 bp, 76 predicted proteins | sample 9271431 | NCBI WGS metagenome assembly JAEHJW02
ACGCGATGAGTAGCGCACAAAGAAGAAAAGCGAGTTTACGCATGGAACCCCTCCCGCCACCGCATATTGTTAATTGCTGAATGAAAGTTGGAGCACATGTGCTTCTTCCTATCTCTTCAGCGTGAAGCCGGAGAGGTACACGTCGCACCCATTCACGGAAATCTGATGGTAGAACGTGCTGTTAGTTATGGGGCCAATCTGCCACGAATATCCCCATCCCCCGCTGCTGCTTGTGAAGGCAACCTTTATCGCCGTGTCCGTCATGGATGTGGAATTGCCAAAAGTGCTGTTGGAAGCGAACCAATGCCCTGTAGACGCCCCATTGCCGATGTTGCGTCCGATAACCTCTTTGGTGATAAGAGGAGGAACCTCCGCGTATGATTTCACGCCGCCGGCGGAAAGATTCACCGCCACCGTGTCCGTAGAATTCATGTCGTCTACTATGAGATCAACTACGTTCCATATATACACATCGTCTTGCTGCTCAAATTCCTTGATGTTGAACGGCGTCGCCGTGTTGTCCGTGGTGCACCAGCCGACCAGCGCCTTATACGTGTACCCTGTCGGCATGACAGGAGTTGTCGCAGATGTGGACGCCAGCCCCGCCGTCGTCGCCCCGTTGTCGATGACGTACAGGTAGTACCCCGTGTTGGCAGCAAGTGATCCGCTGTCCAATCCGTTCGCACCGGCGTTATCAAGGTTGACTGTTAACGATACTGTAGATAACACCTTCGGCGTGTCGGTATTGTCCGTAGCTACCACCTTGTCCGCCGTGATCGTAACGCTCTGGTTGTCAGCCGGGGTGGTAACTTTCAGATTCTTAAAGGCGGAAAGTTGAGCGACTGTAGTGCCGCCATTCACCAATTTCGTCAACGAGATGGTGTTGTCCAACATCTTCGTCCCGTTGATCGTGTTGTCGATAAACTTGGCGTTTGTGATCGTGTTGTCGATCAGGTCTGCACCATTTACGGTGTTGTCCACGAACGTAGGCGTGTTGTCTGTTACAACAAGATTCGTTATGTTTCCGGTAGTGATGTTCGCTGTTGTGACATTCGCCGTCGTTATATTCGCCGTTGTGATGTTATCGAGTGTGGTTACAACCAGCGTTGGTATCGTTGCCTTACCTGTGATGGTCAGGTTGTCGTACCCGGTGATATTCCCCGTCCCGTTGCCGGCGATACCGCCCAAGATATCCTCGAACCGTACGTTGTCCCTGTCGTACACTGTGGCAAGCGCGGAGGTCTTGATAACCACGCGGTACGTCCCGTTGCCGTAGAGAAGCGCCGTACCATTGGCGTCCAGCGTGTAGGGATTTGCCGCAGGAGTCGTAAGTCCGATGTCTGTGTAGACGGCTTTGTTAGTGGTAGTCCCCGCCTCGTAAAAGTACGCTTTCCCGCCCGCCAACGTGCCGGAAGCATACCGCACTTGGGACAACAGGAAACCGATCTGCATACCGGCCCCCGCGAATATTGGTACTGGGGAGAACACCAGCGCGAGGACAAGAAAATACACGAACGCCGTAAAGCGTTTCATAAGCAAAACCTCCTGAAGTGAGGAGAAACTATTCCGGATTAACGATCTTGTTGTGCTCTATCTGCAACCGCTTCAGCGCATCCTGTCGTTCCTGCTGGCCGTATTGGGGATCCCTCATTATCCGTCGCATCTCTTCTTGTAGTTGCCTCACCCGTGCCTTCCGCGTAGCCATGACGGATTGTGGATCAATAGACCCAACGTTGACGCCCATCCACCGGCCAATAGCCTTCATGCCGGTTGCCTCGACACCCCACTTGTCCTTTTCTCCCGTCATGGCTTTGTAGGTATATCCGAGCGCTCCGGTAGAGGAAAACGATGTCGGCCCAAACAGTTTCCACCACCACTCTGTTTGCTTTAGATATTTTGTCTGTGGGGAATCCAGTTTGGAGTACACGGGTTGCCCGGTGAACGGGTCTTTCGGCGGTTCTCCTTCACGTTTCGTCGCCAGCATGGCCACGATATTCCCGTAGGGACCGGCAATTCCACCGAACTGTTTTGCCGCGTCTATGTAATTACCTCCCTTAACCTCTCTCGTCATCTCCAAGATATTGCCCCAAGGGAGAAAATACTCCATGTTCACAACTTCGATGTTCCCTTTGTTGTCTTTCACCGGGATGAGCATATACGCGCCTTGCCCTTTGGTTTTCTCCAACATCAACTTCTGTGCCTTGTCAAGATCCTTTTCCGTCCAGTCGTACTTCCACGCTGCGGATTGCGCCATAAGGTACGGGATCGCCGCATACTTCGCCAGAACCCACGGTCGTTTTACGAGAGTTTCAGCTATTAGCGGAGCAATCTTGTATTGATACGAAGCAAACGGAAGAACGTACCTGCGGGCGTGCTTTACCGACCGCGAGGCAAGCGAGTAGTCCATGCCCCACTTCTGAGCGTACTGCGCGGCATCGGGAACGGACATGCCTTGCCTGGTAACGGCGTCCTTAAATAGGGACATCTTTGCGATATCGTCAATTTTGCCGTAATACTTTGCGGCATCTGTTACCGCGCCGAAGAACTTGGTGATTGGACTACCCTTGGCATCTTGGAAGGTCTTGAGAACTTCACCAAGTTCCGCAACGGAGAAATTCGTCTTGAACCCGCCATACCGTTCCATCATGCGGTAATACTTGTCTTTCGCTATTATGGACTGCACACCATCGACCAAAGCGCCCGGTACTCTATTTACGGGAATACCGGACATATTCATCTGGATCAGATTGGAGAACGTGTTCCGTATCATGGTGGGTGGATTGAGCGCCACCTTCCCAACCTTGAACATCGTCATGCCCATATCGAACGCTTTACCGGCCTTGTTCCATACGCGGCCCAATCCCTCCAACTCGCCGAGATTGACGCTGTATACCGGCATGATATCGTTTGCGATTTCCTTGCGGACGAACGCACCCTGCAAGTCTCCGTATGCCTTGCTGTCTGGCAACTGGATGAAATCCACAGGGACTTTACCGACCGCTGCGCTTTTCGAGGCAAGGTCTTCTTCCAGTTGCCGGTACTTCGCTACGACATCCGGTCCTACGTTTTCTCCGCGTTCTACGATCTGCTTGTAGGCTTTCAGTTCACGTGTGAGTTTGGCTATCTCCATCGAAGGTTGCCATACCCATTCGGGGTTTGACGCCACCTTCCTGAAGAAGTCGGCTTTCACCACGTCTCCAAGGGCTTTACCCATTCCAACAGGCGCCGCAACGGACACGTCCTCGATAAGTCCAAGTTCCTGCCTCACGGATTCCGGTAGGTCTTTACGTGCCTTCAGATACGACAAGTCCATCCGCCCGCCGCGCCCAACGGGGATATTCTCTCCGTCTGGAAGAATGTGGCGGAGATACATATAGTGGATGTAATTGTCCTTATTTGCGTCGAACACTTCCTGTTTCAACATTCCACGCCGAACGAGCATTTTCCCCACCCTATTCGTATCGGCTATGGTTTGCTTGGCGACGGTCTGCAATTCCACTGGCAGGGTGTTTATCGGGATCTCGCCACGGATGGCGTTGAATACATCAGCCTTATCTGTTATGGAGAGTCCCTTGAATCTATCGCTCAACTGCCCTATAACTCTATCAACGCGGGTGAGTCCTCCGAGAAGATCCTTGTAACGAAGCGCCATGTACGCTTCACCCTGCGGGATCGTGGACAGTGGTACAAAGAATTCCTTGATCTGACGGGCGGCGTCGGCCAGTTCAGGGGAGGAGCCACGTTCGTTCGATAAAATTGCTTTGTTTACTTCGCTCGCAGCTTCAGGGGCTTCCTCTGGGACAAGACCGAACTTATTATCATCCGGGAACATTCCTTTTTCTATAGTAGGGGCAAGCTCCGCCTTCCGCTTCTCCAACACAGACAGTGATTCTTTATGCTTCTTGATGCTGTCAAGTAGGTTGATCTTCCCGGTTGAGCCTGAGTAATCTCCCGCCTTCAGTTCATCTTGTAGTATCCCAAGTTGAGACTTAACAACGGATATGTCGTTCTCCACCGTGGGAATATCAGGAACCTCTGCCTCACGAAACGCGGAGCGAGTCGGACGGATATCCTCCGCAGGCATCCTTTGACCCGTCCCAAATGTATCTACCGGTTTAGGGGGAGGAGGAGCAAGTTCCTTCGGTGCCATCTTCCTTGGTCCTGCATACTCCTCAACTTGTGGGGCAACAAACGGTTTTGGTGCACTTTCCGCCGCAACATCCCCTAAGTACCCGCGATTGATGCGGTCATACACAGACAGTCCTTGCGCTTCCCATGCCTGTTCTGCGGTAGGAGTGCGCCCCATTACGAACTCATCATAAGGGGTAACCTCCGGCTTTGTCTTGGCAACCTCCTCGCCGAGATATCCGCGTTGGATGTTCCCTGCAACCTCCTCACCATATTGACGGGTAGCCGATTCCCTTGCTCCTCGCGCTGTAATGGGATCTTCGGGGATCACTTCTCCAAGGTCGGCTCTGGAAAGGTTTGCCTCTCTCTCCCTCGCCAACATGTCTGCCATTACCGCACGATCCGAAGATGCCCTCCGTTCCGCAATCCCACTCTTTGCCTTACCGTATACCTCTCCAAGCAACAGGGGTGCGGCCTCCATTGTGGACGCAACGGTAGCACCCGCCACGTTGCCAGCGGTTTCGCCAAACTGTTTACCGATTACTTCCCGTACCGGTTCGCCTACCGCCATGCTTTTCTCATGCCACCAATCGAACGCCTTGCCGATGGCGTCCATCCCCTCGCGGCCCTGCTCTGTTTGCGGCTCGTAGATAAGGGCTTTCGACGCCTTATCCGCAAGGTCCGTTCGGCCAGTAACAAGATTGGCGATTTCTCCATACCCACGGACAGGTAGGCCGTAAGTTTGCGTGGCAAGGTTGGCGGCTATCTCTCCCGCTCCGACAATAGCCCCGCCGACATACTTGGCTCCTGCAAGAGCCTCATCCACGATGCCGCGCTTCTTCTTCGTAGAAGCGAACGCCTCGTCCATGATGCCTGTTTCTGGAGCGTTATCGGATAAGGCTTCGTCCACTATTCCCATTTCGCTTCCTTCGCTGCCGCTGCAATGTCTTCCTTGGACCAACCCTTCGCCGACATATCACGAATACGCTTTATTGCATCCTCCCGCGTCTTGGCACCTTTAAGATAATTTACTCCACTCGTCAATACTTTGCTGTTAGTTGGAGCATTCCCCTTCTTTACGGAAGAATCAAATATTTCAATCGCCTGTTTTATGGCGGATGGCTTCTGATCTTCTGGTATAAACGTATTATTCATCACTCGCAACGTAGCTTGTCCAATGAAGGTTTCACGTGACATAGGTTTGGAGCTTGAGAGTAGATCCGCCGCTTCCTTTCTGGTATACCCGAGAGATGCGAGGAACTCCGTATTCTTCATTAAGGCGGTTGCGCCACCACGCCCACCGCCTGTCCCCTTCTCCTCAATCGCTCTATTGTGTCGCTTGGTTTCTTCAAGGCGTTCCGCTTCCATATTCTTTTTCGCTGGTGTGACTATATGCGATTTCCCATCCGGTCCCACAACGCCAACCGAACCAGTATTGGAGATTGGATATTGAATAAACGGTGATCCGCCAGGCCCCATAAACGGACTCATTGAATCTACGATAGACGGATCCATGCCCACCTGTTGCGCCATCATTTTCAGCGTAGCGGAGGTTTTAGTCCAGTCGTAACCGAACTTCTGATACGTTTCCGCTATTGTTTTCGTCATCTTTGTCACGCGCTCATCGTCATGCGTCTGAATATCCACTAATGATTTCAACGCATTGAATTGCCCGTGATTTAACGCAAGTTGGATGCGCTTCTGATCCATCTCACGCTTGTTTAATGGCCTTTCTCCTGCCACCTGCATCGTCGGAAGTCCTTGTGCTTCCGTTCGCGCCGAAGGAAGGATCCCTCCAAGTTCCTTCGTCATATCGGAAGTTGCCCCCTCGCCAACGTCCATCGACGCGCTTCCCTGCCTATATCGTTCCTTGATGGCAGATAGTGGTGTAACGGTCTGCGGAGGAACATAAGCGGGGTTGTTCTTATCCGTCATTATCTGTACCGTGCCAGGGTTGCGCTCCAACTCCCTCCGCGCCTCGTCGTAGTCCCGCAGGTTAGCAATTATCCGCTCCTTCTCGCTCAATTCCTTGCCTGCCAGTTCGTTCCGCGTCTTCATGTATGGTTCGTTCAGCGCGTCCATCCGCGCCTGCCGCGCCATCTCATGGTCTTTCATCCGCCTTTGTTCTATCGAATCAAAGGTGCGGTCTAGGGCGGCGAGGCCCTGAGTGTATCCACCCCACGGATTATTCGTCACAACTGACCTCCTCGGCAGAGGGCTTACAGGCGAAAGACTTACGTTGGAATCCATCCTGCCCATGTTGTCCATTTACGTGTCCCCTATAATCCGTACAAGGCCCCATAATCCGCCGCCATCTCTGGAGCGTAGGCCGTTGCCGCCGCGCCCGCACCAGCGGCAGTCACGCCAGCGGAATTAGCTCCCTGTCCCCACCATCCGGCCTTATTGCCGTAGTCGTAGGCGCGTAATCCAGTAGCGGCAGTCTGCGCGCTGGCACCTCCAAGACCAGACCAGAATCCAGCTTTCGCTTGTCCTGCCTCCATTGCGGCCTGACCTACGCCTTGCGCGTACTGATTGCCTGCCTGACCCATCGTTCCAGCCGCGCCTTGTGCCATCTTCACCTGATCGAGCAACCGATTGTAGCGATCGGTGTTTTCGGATAGTTTCCCCTTATACAAGTCGGTTCTCCGCCCGTATTCGTATCCACGCTCTGTGGCATAATCATCAGCAGTGAGTCTCCTTGAAAGATCAGTAGCGCGGTTTGCGCCGATTGCGGAGGGCGTCAATCCACGGGCCTGTAATTGATTATTCAATTCCTCGGATGCGAGAGTGTACTTCGCCTGATACGCCGGTGATTGCTGGTACTTCCAATCCGACATCGGCTTGTATACGATATCCTCAAAGGAGGGGAGGTTTGCCTCCGTATAACTCCTGATGCTTGGAAGCGAGGCAAGACCCTGATTGTAGAACGGTTCATTGAGTCTCTTGATCTCATCGAATATGTACCTCGATGCATCCGCAGCCGTCTGAGCCGCCTGCTCTGTCGCTTTTGATCCTTTGATCGCTCCAATCGTACCGGATACAATACTCATGGTTTCAACTCCCGGACGTAGTGTTTTTCAACAAGTTCGTATCCGTTTCTTACGTAGAACTTCTCAAGCGTCTCGGGGTACGAATCCGACAGGTGGATCATCGCGCATGCGTCGCATCCGTTACGCCTCGCCCATTCCTCGAATGCCTGGAACAGGAGCGTTCCCTTGCCGCGGAACTCCTCGCCGACGTACCAAAAGGTTTCAATCGCCATCGTCCGTGGAAAATGAAGGTCGCTTCCCTTGATGCAACCTAATCCTCCCTGAATGGCTCCCGTTACGTCATCGAACAGGACGAGCATCGCGCCACGCCCCTCGCGGATGAACGTCTCATAATTCGCAGTGGCATGATCCACATCGACCTTTACATGCTCCGTGCAGGACTCAAACCGTGTCATGAACTCCGTGACAGCGCGAACCTCGTCGATGCGGGCTTCTCGTATCAATTCGCCTCCGCTTCTGGATACACATTCATTCCGGAACCTTCTGCATAAGTACGGAACCGGTCAGACCACATATCCCGCTCCGCGCCAAAAATCCCGGGTTTTGCCTTGATGCCGATGAACGGTTGAAGGAGTACGGGAAACACCCTGTATTGCTTAGGACAAGCGGATAATTCATTGTCGATATGCCCCTGTTCGTCCCAATCGAATCCAAGTATCAGATTCCCGTGGTACGCAATCCCGTACTTCTCAAGAAGGTCGAGCGTCCTCACGTTGTCCGTTACCGTAGAACGCTTCCCCATCTTGTCCAGTCGCTTCTGAGAGAACGATTCCACGCCTACCACAAAGTAGTTCGCTCCAGAATCCTTCGCGGCGCGGGCCATGTCCTCATCGAACCGATCCGTCCGGATCGCCGCAGACCATGCCAAGCCGCGCCCTTTCATACCGTCGCAGAACGCCATGAACCTGTCCTTGCGGACGTTGAGAGTGTTGTCGTTTACTACCAGCAGTTCGATGCCGTAGGATGTCCTGTAATGGTCGATCTCCGCGAACACGTCGGCCAAAGGACGCTCACGGTACGAGCAGACGTGGACGCAGAACGAGCATCGGAAGGGACACCCGCGCGAGGTCATCACTCCCATGTAGCGTATCGGGTGACGGCGATGATACTCCGCAATTCCGAATCCCTCGTAATCCGGCCACGGGATCTCACTGATCGGAAGAGGATCGGCACGGAAGATACCCTTGCCGGAGAGTGCCGCCTCCAACGCACCCTCCCCTTCTCCGACTACTACGGAATCAAAGATGTTCGCCATCTCCTCGGTTCGGTATGTAGCGAGTGCGCCGCCAATAAGCGTCTTCACGCCCTGCAACCGAGCCTGCTCAGACATGGACTTGTTGAACTCAATAAACTCCTCGCCTCCGGTGAGAAGAACCGCATCGTAGTCCTTGAACGCGACCCCCCTGAGCTCGTACAGATTCAGGTTGAAGAAATCTACCTTATGCCCCAACTTCTTCGCCATCGCTGAAATATACAGAAATCCCAAAGGGGCAAAACAAGGATCATGTATCGATACCCCATATTTCGGCAGTATAAGGGCCAGTCTAAGGGTGATCTTCACTAATGCACTACCATGACAGGATCGGGGTCCGCTCCCGTATTCCCACTGGGACGACTATGCTTCCTTACATATACCGATGCCTTATCTAATATATCTGCATTATCCTTAAAACTACCAAGTCCGGCGTTGCATTTTCTACACAATAATCCACGTATTTTCCCGTTTTTATGGTCATGGTCTATGGCTAGTCTTGCTAATGTACCAGTTCTTACATCAATCCAAACTTCCTTTTTGCCGCAAATAGCACACAATCCATTTTGCGAATTAAATAGTTTATCGTAATCTTCTACCATTATTCCATAAAGATTCTTTAGTCTACCTTTTAATGCGTTTTTCTTTCCGTTTATTGTTTTTCTGTACAAAGAAGTACATATATTATGCTTTTTTCTAACTTCTGGTTTTTTATATTGTTCCCTTTTACGTTCGTTATCGCATGGTTTACATAAATAACATTTATTGTCTTTCCTGTTCTTATTGTTGTAAAAATCATCATATTTCTTTTGTATTTTACATTTAGGACATATTTTCATTACACTACCACACACACTACACTCGGATCTGCTGATGTGCGATAGAAATCTCCCACTATCAGCCCTCCGGCAATCGCCGCTGCATTGTTCGCATAGACGGGAAGTCCGGTCAGTTTAGCTATCATCGTGTCGATCTGTGCGTGGGTATTCGTGCCGATGTTCGATAGGGTCGTATGATTTATTTGCGCCCCGTCCCCGCCGTTGTGGTCGTGACTGTCTCCGTTCGTAACGCCCTTGGCGATTGGAGCGTAGGCCGCGTTTCCCTCCGGTGAAGTGAGGTATACAGGATGAGGATCAGGCGCCGCCACATGAGCTGCATCCGCCGCTTGCAGAGCCGTGATGAGCGTGTTGACTTGACCTATCACGCCGTCCATAGTCGTTTCGGTTATCAAACCAACTGCGGTGACTTCTATGCCTGAACCAAGGATGGTATTGATGCCGTTTAGAAGTTCGAATACCCGCTGCCGCCATCTGAAAAGTTGTTCCGGACTTTCATTGATGCGCGGGGGATCTAATTTCGTCGCCCTGTACGTCACGATTTCAGCACCTCAACATCTTCCTGTATGCCGCAGAACGCAAGGTCGGCGTTGTCAGTCATCAATATCTCGTACTGCCTTGAACGGTATTGCCCGAGATTCCACAACGATATGAATTGCGTTTCCGTGGACTCGGATCCAATCGGCAATTCCATGTACGGGTTCCACTCTGGCCGTCCGTCATCACGATGCCGAAGCAGGACCGTCGCAGGTGTCGGGTTGTACGCCTTCACCTTGACGATCAGCCGCTTGCTGCGTTTCCTTACACTTGTGCCGTAGTCGATCCATCCAGTACGAATCAGGGTACGGATATCCTCTCCGTCGTCCTGATAGGTGGACCGTGAATATGCGTACACGTTGCCGTTCGCCGCCTGGAATAGATGCTTGTTCCACGACTTCGCGTAGCAGGACGCGACGACGGGAAACCTGTCGTATCTGGAGAAGCCGGAGTTCCACTGTCCCCACTTCGTCCAGATGCCCTCTTTGATGTCGTAGGCAAATGCCTTGTTCTCCGTGGGGAACGATAGCACGTATACATTCACGCCATCTGAGAAGCACATGGCACCGTTGGCATCGGATACGGTGGTAAGTTCCTGTAATTCGCGGTCGATGTCTCCGCTGATGATCTGCGGATTTCGGTTCTGCATCCTTACGACAGCCCTCTTGCCGCTAATCGTCATAAGGGCGAACAGCGTATTGTCCGACTGAACGATGGAGTATTCCGCCTCGATGCCAGCTTCGGTAGTCGCCCCTGTAAGCGGCGCGATAGGCGTTACCCCGTCCTCCTGCCAGTATTCGACCGTCTGCGTACCCCAAAGGGATACTTCGTTCCACGCGGACCAGATCGCCTTCAGCAGATCGGCTTTTACCGTCGCCCTCCACGGATTGTTCACGCCAGACCAGTAATACGGATCGAACAGGTTCGTCGCCGGGTTGGTCTCGGTGGTATACATATCCTGCCCGCCGTTTGTGGCGTATATGCGTCCTCCAAGAGCTGCAACATACGTGGCCGCTGTTGGAGTGTTCACATCCGAAGGCGTGGCGAGAACCGTCCCGTTGGTATATACGAGCGTTCCGCCGTGCGATATGTAGATGAACGGCGACAGCGCCAAATCCTGCGCTTCTGCGAACACCACGCGGTTGATAGGATTCATGTACGCGCCAGCAATCTGAGTAGCATTTCCAGCAGAATCAAGGCGGAACAACTTGCCGTTGGCGACGGCGAACGCGGCGGAGAACCTGTCCGACCAGAAGATCCCTTGGCCGGTTTTCAGTACTCCACCGCTCCAAACTTCCGGTTCGTTGATGTTGGAAAACAGAGAGTTCCCGGGCCTTCGCCGCAGCGCGTATTCGCCTTCTCCCGTGTTCTCGTAGTAGCAGTCATACGCGGAGTCAACGCGAAGAACTTTGGCGTTTGAATCGGTATTGAAAAACGGTTTCCTGATGGGAAGGGTGACTAATCCCATCCCCACCCCGGTTGGAAGAACGTACTGGCGTTCTCCCGTGCGTTGTCCAATGCCTTCTCCTTGTACTCGGTTGCTTCCTGCGCCAATATTTCACGGTCGGCGTTCGACAACCCGTATTCAGGAGAGAGACGAAACGCCAGGTTGTACTTCACCGCATTGATCCAGTAGGGAGGGATGTCGAGATTAAGAGTCGACCCATCCTCTCCCGTATCCTCGATGATGCGGTCAACGTCCAGCACCAATTTGTCTGTCACGCCAGTATCCGGAGTGAGGTACACGTACAGTTTTCCGTTGTCGCGTTGAGCGTCGTAGTAATACTGAACGACGGCACCTTGCGCGGATTTGTTCGTCAGTCGTAGGTAATCGGCGCGGGATATGGGCTTCAGCGGTATTTCGCTGTCGGAGGATATGTAGCGGGTAGCACCGTTGACCTTCAGCGGACGTTGCAGATAGTCCGTCGTCCCCGCCGCGTCGGCATGGACGAGGTCCGTCGATGTGGGACCGATATCGTAGGACGCCTGACCCGCTACGAGAGTCACGTAGATGAACTGCCGCAGCCAGGTCAGGCCGTCCCCTTGCCACTCCTTGAGCATGTCGTTCAACTCCGCTTGCGCGTCCGCCAACTGCGAGGCCATCGGCGCACCGCCGTTGGAATTGTACGCGCCGATCTTGCGGAGCGCGGAGTAGATGATGGTATTGAAAACTGGGTTGTGGGATATCGTGCCGGATGTTGGAGCCACGGTTCCTCCTATAGACTATCGGGATCGACTGGCCCGAACGTGACGTATCGCGGTGTGCCAAGGTCTGTGTTCGTACCTGAGCCTGAACCGTCGATCGTTCCGTCCGCCGTCCATGAGCCGTCCGCGTAGTACCAGCGTTCAATGAATGTGTGCTTCGGCGGGCGGGTCCACGGCACGGGCCTGTCGGGGCGAGGGATCCTTAACAGATCGCTTGGATGCCGTTCCTCATAATCCTGATTGCACACCATGAACCCGTCCCACCGCTTCGTAAGTTGTGACGCAAGATAGGTGAATCCGCAGACATCACAATCTGCCAGCCAATCGCCCTTCACATATCGGTTACGATGTGAGTCGCCCATGAGCCACCCCTTACCCTTTCCCTTACGGTGTCGTTACAGACACCATCTCCGCGTCGGTAAGCGCACGGATCCAGATACGGAGGTTCTTGATGTGGCCGAACATTTCATACCCGCCGCCGATCGCTCCGCCTATCGCGTATGTTCCCGCCGCCTCCATCAGTCCGTCGAAAGCGGCTGATGCTACCGCCTCTCCATCCCGAACGACTCTCATAGTGGTCAGGGTGGAAGACCATGCGGATGCAACCCGGTGGGCGCTCTCGTCTGTCCACGTCCCCGCCTCATATAGTGTATTTGTCCCGTCGCGCACTCCGGCGTTGGTCCCGCTGCCCCTGAAAAGGACCCGGCAGTTCCCGCCATCAATGACCCATCCATAATCAGCCCTCGTCGCAGAGTTAATCTGGATCTCCGCAAAGGCTGACCCTACCGCCTCGACTACGTTCCCGGCCTCCGCGAATGTCAGGGCATCCGCGTTTCTGGTAACGTTATCGGTCGTAGTTGGTATGTAGGACGATTTGAATGCCCCCGCCTCCATCTGCCCGCCCCATGCGTAGACCGCATCCCCGCTTGTGACGATGCGGACGCCGGGGGCATACGTGTTATCGGCAAGCGTGGCAGTGACGGGACAGCGGGTCCACGTAGAGGCGTTAATGGTGCAGGTGGACCACGTGGTATTGTCCGCCCGAACGTCAACGTTCCCCGTACCGGTCAATCGTTTCAGGTAGATTGAGAACGTGTATGCGGTGGCGGTGCCCGTAACGGATTGCAGGAGCGTACCGTTCGCCCCGGACGCCGTCAGTCTTTCGGCGGTAGATGCGCCATCCGGGGCAACGGCGTTGTCGTTTACCAAGGTTACGCTCGACGCCGCCCAGGTGGTGCCGAGGACTTCGCTCTGCAAGGCGATATTCGTCCGCGCACCTTCGATCAACGCACCGTTGGATTCAATGCGGAGCACGCCCGTACCGGCGGACGTAATAAGGCCCGTGGTCGGATGGACATACGTAGCAGTCGTGGCGCGGGTGAAGGAGAGGGTGCCGGTGCCTTTTAGCAGTGTAAGCGGATTATCGGGGTCGGTAAATGGTGCCCAAAAGGTAAGGTCCGACTCGGACGTTTGAGACATGGTAGCCGTAGAGGACGAACCGCCAGCCCCCCACCCGAAGGCAAGGGACGGAATCAGAATGAGGAGTAACGCTACCTTGCGGCCCACGTTCCAGACCTCCCGGTAGTCGTCCAACCGTCAGCGGAGTCGGAGACAAGGCATATTTGGTCCCCTGCCGTGCCGCTTGAATAAATGGCGTCCCCATTCGTGTCCCGCGCCGAACCGTTCAAGCGGATACCGTCCGTCGAGTCGGGGTCCACATCCACAGCAACCGCCGCCACAGCCTGAACGCACACGGAATATCCGGCGGAGGCAACGGCGGGTAGGGTGATGGTCCGCTCAGCACTTACGAACACAATGATTCCGTGGGCCTGTGCGTCGGTTAACGTGGTGTTATCACCAGTGGCGAGTACAGCGACCTTGCCCGTTATGTTACCGGTAGTTGCAATGGTGATGTTCGACGCGAGATCGCTTCCGGTTATGGTGTTATCGAGAATCTTCCCCGATGCAACCGTGTTATCGAGCAACTTCCCGTTAGCAATGGTGTTGTCCAGAATCTTGCCATTGGCAACGGTGTTGTCGAGAAGTTTTGCACTGGTGATGGTGTTGTCGGCGATGTCACCGGCGACAATCGTTCCATCGGTAATCAGGGCGCTGGTGACGGAACCCGTCCCGCCGGTACCGGAAACAGGAAAGTCGGCCTGAGCGAATCCTGCGACAATACAGAGCAGGAGAACGATGGCAACGTTCAAGCGTCGCATCGTTTACCCCCTCCCCTGCGAATAAGTTACCGCAAGTGTGCCGGAGGTATGCGAAGCCACGTGGATTCTAATGCCGGTACAGCCTGCAACTGGCGCACCGGAGACATCGGCGGTCACGTTATTCATTCCAGTAATGGCCTCGAAGTACAAAGTATCGGACGCGATGGAAAATACATCACCGTTAGTCGCCATCGCAGAGAACGTGACGGTACCGCCAATATCTACCATGACCACCGGACCAATTCTTCCGAATGTGTTGACGGGATAGATCGGAGTGCGTGCCAGCGCAGTGTAACCTACCGTGATGGCAACTGCGCCGGTCACACCGGACTTGCGTACCACGCTCGTTACGTCGGCGTAATACTTCGTGGACGTGGCAACGTTGGTATCCGCGCCCGTGATGTCCTCAGAAATGGTACGGCCTTCGGCGTCCGTACCGGTGACGGTAAACACCGTGCCGGTAGCGTCCCCTGCGGAGGTTATGGTGACGGGATGAGATGCCCCGTCGTTGGGATGAGTGGCGGCGGCCCGAATGGTATACGCCGATCCAACGGCCACCGAATTGATGTTTGCGGAAGCAACGTAGCCGTCAGCATCGAGGGCCGCGAGCGTGAACGTCTTGCGGACAGGTCGCATGGGACCGCCTCCCTTACGAGAATTTGTACTACATCATCCCCTTCTTCGGCATGCCCTTCGGAGGCATTCCTTTGGGGGGCATACCCTTCGGAGGCATGCCCTTGGGCATCCCGCCTTCCTTCTTCATCCCGCCGCCTTTCGATCCGCCCTTCGTACCGCCGCCCGACTTGGGCATCGACATCCCTTTCATCTTGTTTCTCCTTTAGGAATTTTTGCCCGGTATTGCCCGACCGGGCGGCGGGTTGGTTACTGGTTGCTACCGCTCCTTGGCGGCGAAGATGTAGTCCAGAGTCATCGTCTTAGCGACCGCTTCTCCGTTCTGGATACCGAACGATACGGTCAGGTCGGTATCAGGCAGGTAGGTCGAGGAAGCCGTAAGCGTCGCCTTCTTCACGTCGTCCACGAACACCTCAAGGTTCCCGGCTCCGTCGTAATACCAGCCGAGAGAGATGAACGTGTCGCTCACAAGGGTCGCAACGCTGGTCTGCTCGTTCTTGCCGGTGGTGTCGTCCTTCTGTACCACAACGTCGATCAGCGCATCGCCATCATCCTTGCGGAACCAGATGCCGTCCGTGACCGCAAGAGGCGTGGTATCCGTAACCTGAAGCCCAATGGCAATGTCAGACTGCGTAGCATCGCTCACCTTGAACCGGGTCTTGAACCATGCCTTCTTCCCGGCTTCGATCAAGAACGACTCGCCGACCTTCTGCTGGAAAGACGCATCGTTGTCCAATGCGGCGTTCGTTACGAGAAGCAAACCTCCATCGCCATCGGCAAGAGCTTGCGTGGCAACGCCCGTCTCCGTGACCGTCCAGTCGGCGGCGACGTAGTTGTCGAAATCATCGAAGAACAAATGGTACTTGGTGGGGTCCAATCCGCCGAACATCGACAGGCAACCGTTCGGTGCGACGTTGGATACCCCCTTGGTAAACCGTGCCGGTGATGCCATCGTCTTCCTCCTTGGCGCTTGGGATGAAGCGTCCCTTTAGGACTCCAAGCAGGTTGAGAGTTAAGTAGCCGCCTTGACCGACGTAAGGCCAAGGAGTCCGAAAATCTTGCCGCGAACGAAATACTCGCCGTCCATGAATACGAGCCTGATTTTAAGGTGGTACTCACGATGGCACGTCTCGCAAAGAGTCATCAGGTTATCCATGCCGTGGTTTTTGTTGTCAGACTCTCCGCTTCCGTCTCTATGATGGACAATCAATTTGTTCGTCTTAGTTGATTGCGACGGATAAATTCGCTTTCTGCAAACTTGGCAAGTGTAATCGTCTCGCTTTAGTGCCTCTTGCCGGTTAGTATCCCATTCGTTGTGCTTCGCCCATGACTCGTAACGAGACGGGTTAGATTCTTTCCTCTGTTCGTATTGATGGTGTTTTTTGCATTTGATAGTGCAGTAGGTTCTTCCGACTCCACGCCTTTGCATGGGAAAGAACGTCTTCCCGCATTCAGGACAGGTTCGCTCTTCCCTCTTTGTCGTATCCCTCTTTTTGTTGTGGAAGGAATAATTGCACTTCCAAGAGCAAAAACATCTGTTGCTTTTCTCAGCCAGAAATACCGCGCCACATTCTTTGCACGGAATTTCTGCCGGTTTATACCTTGGCTTATCGTCTCGGTTCCACTTCTTCTCGCGACAAGAAGATGAGCAGAATTGCTGATTCGCCCTTGTCGCCAAAAAATCTTCCCCACAAAATCTGCATTTCCGGTCAAGGCTCATTTTGTTCACCTCCCGTGTGATACCCCATCGTACCACACGGGAGGTTTTATGTGTACTAAATTATTAACTTCCATAACCTATTGATTTATAACTCTATTTCACGCCCCAGGTGAAGCAAAGATAGCCCGAGGGTCTCCAATGGTGAAGGAGGCCCTAAATCTGGCCTTGAATTTCGCGTTACCTGTATCAAAATCATTATCTGGCTTGAATTCATTACCCACCCGATTAAAATACTTCAATCCTTCCGGGCAGTTGGTGCGGATGAAGAACGCATCCGCATCGGTCAGATAATGATTCAGTTTGATCCCGCCGGGGAACGCATTGGTGGATTTGAGCACGTTGATCGCGTTGTTCGCCGTATCGTTCTGAAGCGTGGATTTCAGGATACGGTTCGCCTCGAACCACAGTTCCCTCGGAATGATGAGAGTCTGTGCCTGAAGCGCGATCCGCAACCCACGGTCGTTCGTGGTGCCTGCGATGTCGATGAGGCACTGTTCCAGAGACGCTTCCGACAGATCCGCCGCTACCGCGAGTTCGTTGGCGTAGGTGCCGCCGGCGTACTTCGGGTGATCGGTCGCCGCCATCTCCTTGCCGTCGCCAAAGGTGTAGGACGAGTTGAAGGCGCGGTTGTAGACGTTGGCGGCAAGGATCTCCTTGGTCTGACGCATGGAGAACGCGAGAGCTTTGGCATCGCGCTTGCCGAGAACGGCGAGGTTGTACTGGTTATCCTCGATGGCCTCCTGCGTGATGATGAAGCCGAGCGCGAAGGTGCGATTGATCGAGCGAGTGATGAACGACTGACGAGCGTCGTCGTAGGCAATCCCGGAGCCTTCGGACTTCTCCTGAGCAAGGCCGAATCCCGAGATGCCGACGATTTCCTCGTAAGCCTTCGCGGACGACTCTTCGTCGAACAGGAACTTGTACTCTTCCGGCCACTCGTTGTAGGTTTCGCCGTAGAACGCGTTGACACCAGGCCCACAAATGTTTGATATTATTCGCTAAATAATATCCGGCTTTCGCCGCTCATGGTCGCCCATGAGGTCAGACTATATCACCATCCTGTAGGATGCAGGATGCTCTCCATTTCCACTCGCTTGAGTGTACTCCCTGCCGGGATAGTCGTTGAACCTTGCCAGGAGTCTGAAGCCGCGATGATGAGAACAGGAAACCGTATAGACAGAAACCGTCCCGTCTTTCTTGACGTATTTGCGGGTGTACGGGAACAAGGTGTTGTGCAATGATCCCTCGTTAAGCCCATTTTCCCTACAGAACTGTTTCCATCCCCTTACGATGATGCTATCTCCTTGCGGAGTCAGCACTTCGAAAGTGGTGCGGTTGCCGTCGTAAATCACACCATCGCCGCCATCCGCTATATTGTAGCCATGCTCTGGATTGTTCGCTTTCAACGTAGCGATGTAGTATTTCTCAGCCGCCATCAAAGCGTCCCGATCCGAGAATGTTTCCACTACTTGCCAGTTGAAATTATCCCAACCTATTTCGTGCAGGGCTTGATAAAACGGATGGTTCCTCGACTTTGACCGGAACTTCTTGAAATGCTCGGCTTTGCGCTGGTCAAGCGTTAAAGTGGTCGCACCGACGTATACCTTGTCGTTTGCGTTATTGACCACCTTATATACGAGCATTTGTTCCGACTCCTGACCTTGGCTGCTGATTGTCTGTAATCATATTACAGAGTTTCCAGCAATTAGAAGAGTTTTTCGATCACCGTTACCGGTGAAAGCTCCAACCTGACTTAGAGGGCCTTGGTTAAACTTCCAGTTGTGATAGGCATTATTTAGGTCCCCCTTTCTTAGTCGATACCGACTATGGCGGTGCCGAACTGATGCAGGTTGAGTTTCACGAGGAACTTCATGTACGCGCCGACTTCGTTCTTCGGATCGGGGTCGATGCCGAGGATGAGAACGCCCTTGGTGGCGTCCGCGCCGACGGAGGTGATGACCATCGCCGACCTCCCGGTGGCCGTGCTACCGGCGGTGGCGGTGATGGTCGCGTTGGATCCGACATCCGCCACGGTGAACGCCGTGGAGTCTCCCTGCACGGAGTAGATCGTGTTGGGATCGGTATCCACGTAGATGTACATCGCGGTGGACGCCTTCCGGTAGTTGACGGTCAGGTCGCTGTAGAGCGGCTCGACGCCGACACAGACGCCCAGGACCTTGGAGGTCGCGGCTCCGACCGCCGCCTCCGCAGCGTAAGCGTCTCCCGGATAGAGGATCTGCGCGTCCGACATTCCGGCGGCGACAACGATATCGCCGACGAAGATGGCGGTCGCGTTGTCCGCAGGGACGTAGTACTTGCGTACTTTGCCGCTGTAAGACGCGGCGTTTAAGGTTCCGACAGGTCGGAAACCAAAGGCTGAGTTCGAGTTCGCCATATCCTATTTTCCTTTCATTGTTTTTTTAATCATTCGTTAGCCCGGGCCCATACGCTTCTCCTTCTGCATCGGGCGCGAGTTTCGTTCCCTTTCTCGGGGCCTTCATGCCCTCTTCCACTTTGTCGATGGCGTCCTGTTTCCTCTTCTGATCCTCTTCGTACCAATCCGTTGGGATCGCCATAAGAAATCCGGACTTACCGGAGCCTACGTGCTTCACGGCGTTTCCGCCAAGTTTAGTGGCCTCTCCCGCCCTCTCGTCTCCGATTCGACCGTCGTCCTGAACGAACTTGTAACCACGCCGCAGGAAACTTTCCACCCTGCCGGGATCGTCGCTTACCAGACGAGGCGTCAGTCCTTCGGCGCGAAGTTGTGCCAATAACTCCGGGTTGTAGGTCAGCGGGCCGTTCATGCTCATCGACATCCGCTCGGGACGATTCTTCGGCCATGCACCTCTCATCTTCGGCGTACTGGAATTATTCTGTGGGGGTCTGCCCGGACCGCGTTTCTCTACAGTCTCTTGTGTCTGATCGCTCATTTCGTTTCCGCTCCTGTGAGTGGTGTCGTTCATTTCGTAAGTTCGCCTATATCTTCGAGTTGCTTTATATAGTATTCCGTCTCGCTCATCTTCGCGGCTTCCGCCGCCTTCTTGAACGTACCCGCCCTGATGTACTGGTCGTGCGCGAGCCTTTGATCCGATGTTAGGCGGGACGCGGTGTACTTCGTTCCGCCCCGAGAGGGCGAGGTGCCGCCTTCCACGTTCCCGGCGGGAACCTTCTTGCGCTCCCCGTCGTCCTTGCCCGAATCGGCCTTGGCGAATTTCTCGGGGAAGGCTTTCCTGACCGCCTTCGTCGTCGCCTCAAGGCTTCCTTCGAGGTCGTTCGGGTTGCGCTTTAAGTACGAATCGTTGTAGGCAAGCGCGAAGTCGTGCAACTCCTGGTCTTTCGTGTACCATGGATTCTCCTTCACCCAGTCCGCGACCTCGGGAGCGACTTCCTGCGCCGTGGGAATATCGGCCCTTACGGTTCGTGTTTGCTCGATCTGTTTGTCGATGGAATCCACCTTGGCGACATCGCCGCTTTCGATGGCTTCCTTCTTCTGCGCCCGCAGTTCCGCGAGGGTCTTGTTGACGCCCGCCTCCACGCTTTTGGTGAAGTGCTTCGCCATCGCGTCCACGGTGCGCTTCATCTCTTTGATATATTTCGACTGGTCGCTGATACGCTTGAGCAGGGGTCCGCGTTCGTTCCACGTCTTCGCGTCCACCCACGGGACATCCCCCGTGTATTCCTCTTTCGGCTTCCACCCGCTTTTGCGGGCGTCTACCTCTACCGGGTCGGGCGCGTTTTCTTCCCTGTCCGCGCCGTTGCCCTTGTCCTTTGCTTCCGCTACGGGTTTCTCATCCTTGCCCGGTGCTTCCTCGGCGGCCTTCGCCCCGACTTCATCCGCTGTGTGGGCAGCCATCTACACGGCCTCCTTCGCTAATTTGTACGTGCCGGTAACTACGGCAACGATGTCCTTGTCCAAGAGCAGCCGGAAGTGTTCCTTCGTCTCCGGGTCTTCGAGGAGATAACCTCCGTACTTCGCGTAGGAAACGCGGTCGCCGATTTTCGCCCACGGTTCCCCGTCGTCAAATCCCTTCCACGCGGAAGGTCCGATGTCCACGATGGTGCCGAACACCTGCGCCAGTTGCTCCCGTTCCCGCGTGGCGGTCGGCAGGATGATCGTTCCCTGTCGCTCCGCCACGTTGTCAGGTCGTACCAAGACGTGATAACTGCACGGCTTAATCATCTGTCCACCTCTCTAAACGCCCCACTCGGGCGGGAATTGCGCTGAAAACAAAAAGGGCCGCTCTTGTGGAGCGACCCTTACAAGCCCGACGCGCCTTGTGGACGCGGAGCGGGAACCTATTCCTGTGCGTCAGGCTCCTGGGCCTTGATCTCCAGCAACCTGTCGTATCCCTGCACTTCCCCGGATAAGATCGCCGCCTGGAGCGCCGTCGCCTCCGCCGAGTTCAGGTGGAGGAAGCATCCCCGCCCCATCTGCTCCAGGAGTTCCGCCCGCCATTCCCTGACCCATCGGAACACTTCCTTCGTCGTCTCGTACTGCTTCCATTCCGCCAGGGCTTCCGGCGTCAGGTTCAGCACTATTTCCCGATTCTGCGGACTTTGCAGCGGCGAGTCTGGCACGGGTATCGGCCTCCTTGTTGGCTATCGCCAGTTCCACTTGCTTGGAGAGTTGATCTACCTGATGCTTGTACTCCTCGAACTGCTGTCCGACCTCCTTGGATTCCGCGTCCGCTACCGCCTTGATCGCGTTCGCCTTGGCAAGTTCCGCATCGGACTCGGCTTTGAAGCGATCAAGTTCAAGCCTCGCAATCGCCAGTTCGTAGGTATGTTTCTCCTTCAGGATGTCCGCTTCGAGCCGCAGCAGTTCGGGATTAGGAGGGGGCGGAGGAGGGTTGACGATCTTCTCAAGTTCGGCAGGAGGAAGCACCTTCTCGATATTCTTCGTCTCCAGCGCCTCGTAATAATTCCTGAGTATCTGTATTCGTCCGCCGATGGTCGGGTTCTGCTGCATCGTATCCATCTCAGCCCGTGCGCGGGCCAACCGTTGCGCCTCGGAGGAGATGTTCGGGTCGGCTACAGGCACGATATCAAGATCGTCTTGACGGTAATCCTGTGCAAACACCGCAAATTGCGAGTCCAAAACCCGGTAATACTCGGTTTCGTCAAGATATAGGGCATTCAGGCGATACAATTTCTTGTATTCGGCCTTCAGTGACCGGTATACGCGCTTGTAGATGGATGTAAAGACCTTCAACCCCTGCTCGATCATCGCCAAAACGGTGGTTGCCGGGGTGTTTTGCGACGGCATTTCGCCCGTCATGGCTTCCGATACGCTTGCGAGACGATCCGCCGTCTCCGACAAGGCTCCAAGCAGTTGAAACAGCACTCCGGAGGGTTCTTTGATCGGTAGCGGAACGATATTTTCCTTCAAAACGCCGCCTGCAACGTCTACCGGCTTCCATTCTCCGGGCGTAAACGTCAAAACGCCGCCCTTCCATCGGATGCCGCGTCCGATAAACCCCCCCTGACGGTTGGCAAGCGTGCCAGCGTCCAAAAGCTGGTTGATTAGCGTGTTAATCGTCTCGTTCAGGGGACCTAAGAGGTGGGAAAATCCTACATCGTGGAATTTCCCGTCAGGGGAGGGCAGGAAAGAGTACTTCGTGAAGTGCTGCAACGGCTCGATGCGGATAATTCGGCCCTTCACGTTCACCTTGATGCCATCTGCGTCGTACCGTGCGACGATCCGCACGACTTTCTGCGACGGATGATGCACCGTTACGATGTATGGCTCCTCGTAGCCGTCGTTATCCAGGTCCCAATAGCAATGCTGCTCAAGGTAGAGTTCCTGCGGCTTCTCCTTTGGATCGCCCACGAACTGCTGCGACGTATCGCCGATGAACAGGTCGGAGTTTTCGCGCTCGATCACGTCGTTCTTATACAGATACACCTCATCGGTGATCCTGCGCGCTACCGCAAGCCCTCTTGCGTCGTTATTCACCACCACCGACAGCGGCGACCGCCCTTCGGACACGCTCCGCCCAAGGATCGGCGAGTAGTACGTCTTCCGGTAGTACATGCCGAAGATGGGAAGGCAGGTGAGGAGCTTGTCTGTGTCCTCCTCCCACTCCTCCATCTGCTCGGTGAGTTGCCAAGACATGTGTCCGGATACGCGCTTGCAACGTTGCTCCTTCAATCCCTGCGGATCCTCTCCCACCACGCGGGCCTTCACAACGTCCGTACCCTTCACGATGTTCGGATACGCACGGGCGGCGAACTGGATGGCGGCGATGGCGATCAAGGGATGCTTGACGTTCGAGCAGTTAGGCCAAGGAGAAGTCTTTATCTTCATCACCTGCATGGCGATGTCTAAGCCGTCTTCCGCCTTCTTCTTCCAGTCCTTGCGGGACGCCACATCCACATCGTAGCCGTAGACCACATCCGGACCGATGGTGTTCAGCAACTCGTCGGGAAGATCGGCGGCGATATTCTGAGACGAGATGTTGTTTAGGAGCCATTGGAGCGGACGCTTGGCGTATTCAGGCAATCAGTAACCCCCCACTTGGCTTATCCCCTGCGGCCTAACCATCGCTACCACGCGCTGAGGATCGTCCTCGTCCAGCGGCATCTGCGGTCGGAACTGCCCCTGGAAATCCTTCAGCACGTCGTACACATACGCCAGCACGTTCAACCCGTCGTCGTGCCACAGCGGGAAGTTCTCCATCTCCATCTTCAACCGCTCGATGTACGGCGCGGGAACGGAAGACGAATAGAACAACTTCCCGTTGTTCAACGGCCACGCCAGCGCCCCTTCGATGAACTTCTTCTTGTTCCGACCGGCAGGGCGAAGCAGAACGCCCATCCCGTAGTCCTCGAACTCGACGTGCCTGCCTCTGGCCTTCAATGCCTGCGCGATATGAAGATGCGTCGTCGATATTCCCACCTTCTCCACGCACAGGCGCTCGATGATGCCGCCGCCGATGTACATCCGCACGATCTGCTCGATGGCCTCGGACTCGCCCGCAGGTTGAATCCACAGATCCTCGATGAACACCCGCGATTGGCCGATGGCGTCCGTCACCGGCTCCACGCCGACCACGGCGGCGGCCCAACTATCGCCATCGGAGGACTTGTTGCTATCCGCGTCTCCGGCCTGATCCACCAGCAGCAGCCGGAACAGATCGCGTGGGATGAACTGCGGCTCGATGCGGTTTAAGAACTTGGGATTCAGCGCCTGATCGCCTTCCGGCGTCGGATCGAGCATCTGCTGGCACATGAACGTCTTGTACTGCGGAGTGCCCGGCTCCCCCATCATCGCCGTCAAGTCCTCGCGGGTCTGCAATACCGGCTCCCCTTGAGGCTTTCCGTTCGCCGTTGCAGGCTTGAATCTAAGCGTGTACTGCGGCTTCTTCGCCCCGCCCTCCGCGATCACCTTCTTATCCCGAATATAGATCAGCGCGTCGGAATGGTGGTAATACGTCCCGATCACCCGATGCCGGGAACCGACGATGGTCTTCAAGTTCCGAGACGAGTCGAACTTCTGCTTCACGTCCGCCATCACGTCCAGACTGCGGCACAAATCCTCGGTCGATATGTCGTCGTACTTCATGTTCTCGAAGTGCAGGCCCGTGGGCATGCCCTCGATCAACCCATACGCCCCAATGTTCGGCTCCTTGCGGTTGCTCTCCCGCTTCAGCACCAACCCGCCGTCCACGGACCACATCGGGGCTTCCTTCTGAGGATCCGCCCACACAACTTCAGGAAAACACGCGGATAATATCCGCTCCCGCTCGAACGTCTGCTTGATCGAAAACAGGAAGTTCTTCGCCACGGACGCCTTGAACGAAAATATCCCCGTAGCCTCGTTGGGAGACTTCACGGCATCCTGTATCGTCTCGGCAATGGTCAGCATCGCCGATTTGTAGTGGAACCGACTCCACACGTCCAGCGTGTAGTCCCTCGGCCCTTCCTCAACCTCTCGGGCCGTATGAACCACGAAAGGAGAGTTCACCATCAACCTTCCGGCATCGTTCGCCCAAGGCTTCACGACGAAGTACAGCACGAACCACAAGTCCCCAAGGATGAAGGCCCTATACACGCTCAGTTCGTCGCAAGGCTTCCCGTCAAACCACACGCCGGCCTTGATACGCTCCGCCACCTTCACGTAGTCGTACTTGTACTTCACAAGCGGGTTCGGCTCGAAAGGAACACCATTGATGATTACACTCACGCCGTGCCCCACAAAGACATCTCGTCAAACGATTCCAGAATCACGTCCGCCGTGTCTTCCCAGTTCATCGGGGCCACGTACAAGCAACGGAAGTGGCCCGCGGCGGCGTCGAATGGGAAGAGAAAGACGCGCTCCATCTCACCCGATTCACTGTCGATGACGAACGAGTAGGCCATGTGACCCCTTTTCAAAAAATGGGGCGCACCCAGAGAAGGGTCTTATAATTCAGATACGCCGATGGGTAGAGGGGGGGGTACTCCTTGCCGCCCCTGACCACCACACCGCCAGAGGGGGGAGGCGCAACCGACCATGCGCCCTCAGCACCAGCGCACCGGTCCGCACGGCCCCCATCTGGCGCGTTACATTTGTGTACGAGTGGGGATTGACGCCCGGATATACGGCGAAAGTGGGTAATGGCGATATGCCACTACTCACGATTTGACATAATCAACATTACTGGACCCTACTAATACCCGCCAGCCCTTTATCCACGCCAACCCACTGGTAAAAGTAGGACATCCACCGGCTTATCAACCATTATTGCCAGTAAGTGAGGGCGCGGGATCGGGCGATACATCTATCGGTGGGTTTGAGGCTATTCCGGAGGCTAGCGAAATATTGACCTGAGTGAAGCTGATATTACCCTTCCCACCCTCCTCCTGGGCCTTGGGATACGCTCGATCCAGCACCACGTTAGCGGCAGCGAGGACGGTGGAGCACTTCGGCTTCACATCTCCGACCGGCTGGCCCTCGATGAACGCATCAATCGCGGCGGTGGCTTTTTTGATTCGTTTCCGGCTCAGGATCGGTTTAATTCCATGTCTTTTCGCGTAATGATCCGCTTGGTAAACTGTACTCTTTGACAGCCCGAGGGTTTGCGCAATTGCCTCCGTTTTCGCACCCTGCGCCCGAAGCATATCTATAACCGCCTGTTTATCTTCCGAAACTACCCTTCTGGGCATGTGTACCGAATCGGTTACACTCTGTATCTCCTCGCCCCGTCCGGCTTCCCGTTCCCTTCTTTTTTTTTGCCCCTCCACCCGGTTCCGCGTCTGTTCCCTAAGGATTCGCTTCTGGTAGTTCGTTATCTTCTCCTCCTTGGCCATCGTCTCCTGTGCCGCCGTCTGCATCGTCCTCGCTCCTCTGTGGCCCGATCTACCCGGCTTCGCTGCCGCTACGCCTCGCGTGGTAGGCTCGCGTTGTGACGGCCGCGTTGCGGCCCGCTCGCCTTTCGTTTCCCCCGGTCTTTATAGATAATACTGGGCATTTTGCACAACGTTAAATCGTGTTTTTTCAAACTATTTTATAATTCGTTGATTCTATTGATATTTACTTTATCCACAATTTCCTGATTATTGTCAAATTTCCCCTTATGGGGAAGGTTATTCCGTTTTTGACATCTTTTTGTAGTGGTGTGCCATTATGTCTCTATGCGTCATTTTGGCTTATATTGTACGCATAAATGGCACGGTATGCTAATCCCTTGCGTATTAGTATGTTATGAGCATATTATCGGATATTATCGTTTTGCCTGTGTCATAATGGCCCATCCGTATGTTTTGGCTTGTATACCAAATCTCTTTAATATCGTATGTTTGCTGCGTTGTGATAGTTGGCATCATTCATGCTCATATAAGGAGCAAGAGTTCAAGAAGCCGACCGATCCCGGCGATAGGACGGAGAAGGAGAAGAGCGATGGATAAGCGGACGATGGAAAGGTACTTCCGGCTGGTAAACGACTTGAACCTCACACTCGAACAGGAGAAGGATGCAGCCCTTATTCATCGCCACACCTCCACCCTTCACCGAATCGACGAGAACGCCTGCAATGGATGGCCCAAGATGAAGACCGAATACCGCGACGGGAAAATGTACCGCTACGAGGTCGAAGATGAGAGATGGAGGGCTCGGGACGAGAAAAAGGAAGCAAGCCTTGAGAAGCGCATCCGTGAGATCTGCGCGAAGCATGGATGGGAGGTCGAGTTCCAGGGCGATCCTCGCGGCTGGCGTACCAACCTGACCATCAGCGGGCGCGATGCGTCCCTGTTGGCGAACTACTAAAGGAGGCCCGACATGAAATCCATCCGGACGAAATACCACGGACCTACCAACACCAAGGGAAGTCGCATTTCCGCATCGGATGAGGACGGAAACCACATCTCCATTTCCTACCCCTACGAATTGAGCGGGGAAGACGTACACCGCAAGGCCGCCGTTGCGCTGTGTGAAAAGATGGGATGGAAAGGCCGTCTCGTTGGCGGATCGCTGAGAGACGGCTATGTGTTCGTTTGGGACGTTGCGACAAATAAAATCGAGGAGGGTTGACCATGCCCCGGACTCACCGATACCAGATGATGTTAGACCCGGAGGAATACAAGAAATGGATGGACGCCGCGAAACGCGATTTCGTTACCCTCAACGAGTTCATCCGGCGGGCCATGCATGCGTATCTGTCCGCACAACAGACAAGGAAGGAGGAGGAGAAATGAAACGCGGAATAGACAATATCCTTGCACCGCATAGGTGTGACTTTTGCGGAAAGGGCTTGAACGTGCCGTCCGCGTGTGATGCTTGCGGCTCGATTTACTGCCGGTCATGCGCCGCACCTGAACCCGACGAGGGGGGCTTTGATTGCCCGAACCAGGATTGCAACCTTCACCCTGTAAAGGAGGGCCGCACCCCATGAGGCCCCTCATCCTCGCCCTTGCCTTCTGGCTTCTTGCTTCGCTTATTATGCTCCCGGGTTGCACCCATCATCCTGATTGCCTGTGCCACGATTGCGAAGTGGCCTATTACCAACAGCGAGAGAAGGACGACGCGAACCGCTAACAAAAGGGGTAACACAATGAAGCCCGCCGGACTGTATAGTATGCTCGGACCCGTGACTGACGACACAATGGCGCAGGTGAATGCATATCTTGACAACCCAACCACTGACGGATGGGACGACATTTCCGGCATAATTGTGGGGAAATTCCCAACGGAGACGATATGGCAATGTGTCGTCGCCCTCGATCCGGATTTCCCGAGACGAGGAAGGGCCACCGATGAGAAGGGAAACATGGTCAGGGAGTGGGAACGTATCCCGCACCCGTTTACCGTGCGGAAGGCGCTGAAACTGGCGAGACAATCTTTCAAGGCCGACGCGACTTGAAACCGCAAAGGGGCGGACTATCTCAGCCGCCCCCGTCCTCTTTCCTTGTCCCCCAAACACAGTTTTCAAAACGTTCGTGAGACGTTCCCGCCATCTCCGACTCAAATACGATCTCGATATGTCCCTTGCGCCTAGGGTGCTCCAATCGCTTTAGTTCCTTCGCAACAATGCACTTTTGTAGCTCGATACAATGCTTATACTTTTTACAATGCTTTTTGCAGTTCCATTTCTTTTTACGCTTCATCTTTCAAGGCCGACGCGAAGGCGATTTGCCAACACCTCTCGGTCCCTCTTCAACCCTTCCCGCTGGCGGTAGGTCAACTTAGCCTCGGCATATTCTGATTCATCCTCGATCCATGCGTACAATACCTCCGCCCGTCGTTTTGGCAAGTTTACCAACAGGTCTGCAATGATCCATTTCACGTCGATGGACAGCCGTAGCAAGTAGGCGCGAGAAAAGGCGTTGATATCGTCCTTCTCCGATACGTCCACGCCTCGTGAGTAATTGCTTGCTGGTGGATCGCACGCAACATTGTATGCTTCGATGGCCCACCTGATGAACCGCCGTAATTGATCCCTCCGCGGTATCACCTACGCCGCATCCTTTGGGCCGGGCCACGCCTCTTCCGTCGCCTCCCCGTCCTTCATCACCCGCATGTTCGGCTCTTGGCATAGCGGGCAGGAATATTGTCCTTTTCGCTCAAGCATCTCGGTGGGCCATTTGGCATTACATTTTTTGCATATAACCCATATCCTATTATCCATTGTTCCCTCCAATTAATATTTCACAGTAAATAACCTTGTTCTTGCATGAACTTTATAGGATCTTTGTCTTTTTTTATTAAATTACAGCGTGGACAAGTTAACTGAACATTTCTATCTTCATTTTTACCACCAAGAGATATGGGATAAATATGGTCTATGTGGTGCCCCGTTTTCTTTAAATTCGATTTACAGATGGCACACTTGCCTCGCTGTAAAGCGAATAGTTTATCTATAATATCAAAAGATAATTTCCCACCATTTGCCTTCTTTCTTGCCCTATAGTTGTGCCCATATATTTTTGATTTATCTTTATTCTCTTTATATCGCTTCCTTGCCTTCTCTCTTATTATTTCCCTACGAGAGTCCCGATATATTAAACCAAGTTCCCTTATTTTTCCTATGTTTTGTGTATAATACTCAGCCATATATTTCTTTACTTTATCAGTGTTTTGTTCGCGGTATTTGGTATTTTTCCTGCGTAAATAATCTGCGTGTGTTTTCCGATATAAGGCTTTGGCTGCCTTAATTTTGTCTGCGTTTTTGGCCTGGTATTCGGCCTTTTTAATTAGTATTTTTTCAGCATTAGCGGCATAGTATGCAGCACTATAAGCTTGTAGTTCTTTAGAATGAGTCCTCCGATATTCCGTGTTGGCTAATTTTATTCTCTCTTTATTCGCTTCGTAATACGCTGCGCGATGGGCTTTTTCTTTTTCTTTATTCAAATAAGCCATTAAACCATCTCCAATGCGATAATGCCCCACAAAGGATTCGTCAGGCATCTATCGTCACCCTCACTTTGTACTCCTTGGGTTTGCCCCGCTCCTGCGCGTACCGCCATGTGACCCGTTTATCCTTGTCATCTACGCCTAATGTCTTGGCGATCTCGTCCACACACGCCTTGAATGCGCGGGGAAGATTGTCGTGGTTGTCCAATTTTCTTGGGGCGATGCGCGTAAGTGTCACAATGATCGGCCCCTTGTGCTTCCGTAGCGTTCGCTGATAATTAAACAATCCCAACTTCACGACGCCCTTCTGACTCGTAGCCCTTTTCGCCCTCGCGCCCCAGTGTTCGTACCTGGATTGGTTCGCTTCACTGATTGTCTTTATCGGCAACTCCATTTCAATGACGGTCACTTCGCCCTCGCCACGATATCGTTGTACTCGACCAGCCCCGCCTTAACGAGCGCCTTCACCGTGCGCACTTCCGCCCGCTCGATGAACGTTGGCCCCTTGCAGCGCCGGATCCGTGCCAGGAGTTTCTTCTGCGGCTGCGTCAACTTCATCCCCCTTCTCCTTTCGTAAACGTCAGTCAACGGGTTAAATGCCTACGTATTTCGCCGCCAGCGTAACCAAGCGTTCGTAATCCCCACGATCCGCCGCTACGGTCCCTGCCCACTTGCGGGCCTCCAGGTAATCGCGCTCCCGGCCCGATCCGTGAGGGATATGGGCGGATTCCAGGAGGCGGATGAAATCGTGATCGCTCATCCCCGCTGTCCCCGTTGTTTGGCCTCAAGCATTAATCGCTTGCAGGACTTCGCCAAATCCATCAGGTTTTTCAGTACAATAGGATCGCTTTCCATACTCCTGGCCTCTTCTTCGGCCATCCTCGCGGATATTCCCACCATCTCCGCCGCTTCGAGCATGATGTTGTCGAATGGTCGCTCCATCAGTCCGCCGCCGTTCTGCGCCCATTGAGCCGCTTCGGAGGATGCGGGTACTCATGGGACATGGCGGACGAGTAGACGTGCCGCTCCCCGTTGAGGCGAACGTATTTCTTGCCCCCGCCCCCCCATCGGCTTTTCCCAACAGACAGATACCCGACTTCATGCCGGGTGGACTTCAGCTCTCCTTCGCCCTTCACCAGCGGATGATGGAGGATCGCCACGGCGGAAGCGTCCGCATGAAGTGCGCCGGATCCCCGCATGGCGTGTGCGCCTGGTTCCGGCTCGATATCGTCGGAGTCTGGTTTCCTCAAGTGATGCAACAAGACAATGGGGACGCCGAGACGTTGCGCCTCTTGCTTCAACCCCATCGACACGATCCCCTCGACGGCCAACACGTCTTTCGTGGCGCGGGTCAGGTACATGAAATTATCCACAAACAGAACCTTGAACTCCCCCGTCTCCGTGGTGCGGATTATGGACTTGAACATCGCCTTCCAATCACGTGAACCGGGAATACGCGAGAAGCGCATTCCGGTCGGTTGGATCTTCGCGTATGCGGTGGCAAGTAGAGCGTCCTGATCGGAAACGGACACTTCGGGACATGATATTGGGGCCATCATGGAAAGCACTTCGCCCGGCTCCATCTCCAGACAGCAGAACCAGGTCTTTTCATTCTGTGCGATGGCCCAAGCCATATTGAGTGCAAGGGACGTTTTTCCAACGCCTGGATAACCGGCCACAACGTAGAGATTCCCGGGGCGAAGAGGACCGAATAACCCATCCCATATCGGGATCGTGGGTATCGCCACTTTCCCGTTGGCCTTCTCGTCGCAGAGGATCCGATACGCCTCCTCTGCCGTGACATCAAGGGGCAGGTTGTCCTGATAATCAGCGAGGGCATCCCCGACTTCTTCCCGCAATCGGAGAATGGCCTTGCGGTTCTTTTGCCGCTCCTCTTCGACTCGACCATGCGTTGTCATGCGGTTGCCTCTTCGGGAAGGTAGACCTTCTCAAGCCATGTACCGGCGTGGAGGAACGTGGAGGGCATCTTGATGTATCTCTGCTCCGTACCGGACACCTCCTCAGAATAGGTTCGTGCGGCCCCAACGATCTTCTCTTGATCGAATTTCGGGTTGTATTTTTTCTCCTTCTCCCATTCACGAAACGCCTGAGACTTATTTTCCCTGCGAGGGTACTCCGACCAGAACGCCATGAAGTCTTTCGGATAGGCGTATCGGGGGATAAGGCGTTCCCTTTTCTTAACAGGAATTTGTGTTGAATCTTGTGCATCCTGCAAATGTGCACATATCTCTGTCTCTGTCTCTGTCTCTGTCTCTGGTGTATCAACTTGATATCGTGATGATATCGTGCTGATATCGTCATGTATCAGCCAGTGGGAAAGTTTTGAGACAGTTGATTCTATTTGCTTTTCTGTCGTGTGCAGTCGGAACGCTAATTTTTTGACGCAAGGAAGCACCCCATCTGTTTCGGAGGCTATTATCCATATCAAAACGAGATGCTTTGCCGATAACGGGTCGAGTTCATGAAAATCCACATCGTCGATTATGTCGCGGTAGAGTTTAATCCAAGGGGGTCTGCGATCCTTGAAATGCTGGAAGCGTTCCCAGTTCTTGATGCGGATCGGCAATTATCTCCTCCCCATCATCATCTCCGACGTGGCGTCCTTACTGAGTTCAGCGAGATCTGCGGCCTCCCGCTGTTCCTCCGTCGCGTCCTTCGCCAGGATCGTCCCGTCGGTTCCGCAGCCTTTGCAGGTGTACCCGACTCCGTAAAATATCTCGGGACCGCCATTCTTCCCCGGCAGCGTGTAGTTCCCGGTAATGGTCGGGGAGAGGTCTATGTGGCCACATTTACAGCGCATGGCTACCCTCCTTCATCTTCCACACATGCACGACATATAATCCTCGGGCGGGTCAGGAAAGCCGAAGGAACCCTGGTTCTTGAACGTGTCCTCAAGTTGCAGGAGGGTTGTCCCGTTGGGGATGAAGGTCGCCGCTCCGCGCCCCGCCTTGTTCGCGTTAGCCTCCATCGTCTTGGCCTTCTCCCATAGATCGGGATGGTTCTCGTACAGCCGCTTCCATTCGCCCATAGACTGGAATGGGCAGAACCAGCATCCCGACTTCTTCGGGATCGGAAGTCCCGCCGCCCGGATGATTTCCTTGCACCCCTCCCGAGTAATCCCCTCGGCTACAAGCGGGTACTCTTTTAGCGGGTACGGCTTCGCCCTGTGCGACTCGTCGGCGGCGATCCCGATGAGGGATACAACTTCCTTCCCGAATGCCTTCTCGATGGGGCGCTTCTTGAACTTGTCGGTACACCACCGGAAGCCCGCTGAAGGGACAAGATTTCTTTCAATGCAATACTCCTCTAGCGTCTCTCCCTTTGATACGCGGGTTGCGACCACGCCATATTTCTCCTTCAACCACGCGTCGAAAGTATCCAGATAGCAGTACGTCTCCGGTTGCTCAACGCCGGTATCGGAGATGATGATGGGCCATCGCTCCCCGCGTCCGTAGAGCATGATCGTTACGGCGACGGAGTTAACGCCGCCGCCGAAGGAGATAATCTTCACGCTCATTTCTCCTTCTCCATCTTCTCGATGACGCTCATCATTGCGCGTCCTTGTCGTCGAAACACACTTTCCCGGCAAGAACGCGCTTCCTCACTCGATCCGGATCTATCCCTAACGCGGTACAAATGCCGACAAAGGAGGTAACTCCGCCGTGTGATTTATCCCTTAACCACGCGAGCGCAGATTCACGTGTTGATTTGTTGGCATCCCTTCCGTTATTGTCGATGCACACGGGAAGGAGGCAATCCTTGATGCCCCGCTTCAGGGTTGCGGAAAGGAGAGCCGGGGCATTGATAGGCATGGATTTTCTTTCCTGTTCGGTAACCGGATCGGCGGGAACGTCCTTAACGTCCTTACTTTTATTAACCTTGAAATTCATCTCTCTCGCTTTCGTGCCATCCCAAGGGTCCCTTCCAAGGAGGGTTATGATTGATTGCTTCCTTGCGTTGTGCGGGATAAGTTTCCGGAGGGAATATTTGGTGATGGCTCCAGCCGGGATACCGGCGACCTTCAACACACGGTACTCATCACGGGTGAAAATGCGCCCCATTACTTCTTCAACTCTTCGACGTCCCGCTTCGGATCAGGTAACACAGGGGACATCAAGCTGCAGAGTCCTTGCCGTTTTTGCCGTACTGCTCCGGAAATAACGCCTCTTCCAGCGACACTTTGCCGTGAGATAAATTTACTATTGCCTGCGCCAGCGGCGCGGCGGGCTTCCTATTTCCTGATTTCAGATGAGACACCATAGACTCATCCACGTTCAACTTTTGAGCCACTTCCGCTTGCGTCATCCCGGCGATTTCCAGCCACTTCGCAAAAAGCATGATTGCCCTCCCGACCATACATATACACCCGGTAATTACCTCCTGTCAATAGGTGTAGACGGGAAAAACGACCTTTCGATATTTATTTTCTGACCCCCCTTGACAGGGCGTAAATTGTCGTGGTACTCTCTCATCAACATTGCACGACCCCCGGGAATACCGGCCCCCTTCCCCTCCGTGGGCTGTCTCCACCGAGGACCGGCGAGCTGGCTGTCAAGCGCAGGGAAAGGGACGAACAGGAAACACCGCCTGAGGGCACGCGGAAGCGGTTCGATGATGGCGGACGATCTTTCTCAGGAAGCAAGGAGTGCCAGCGGCGGCGTGTCAGCGCCGGGTTGGATCCGTAAGGTGCAAGGTGGCGGCCATGACGGGCGCATGGAGGAAGTCCCTGACCCCCGAGATACGCGACTCGGGAATTGGACGGATGCCCGTTTAAGGCACTCTTGCAACGGCCACGCATTAAAAGGGGAGCCGGGTGGGGAATCCGGCCCGCTGGCACGCAAGAAGGGGCGGCGCGTCCCGACACGCGGTCGGGCATACGGCCTCAGACCGGATGGTGCCGGACCTGGAGTAACGTCCTTTGGACGGCGGAGATGACCAGGCAATTCTGAGCACCGCACTCGGCAGGTCCATCCTGCCGCCGCCCCGTAATGCCGGGCATAGAGGCACAGACGCCCTTGAGGCGCCGCCAAAGGCCCGGACGGTTCCCGGGACGCCAGTGGCGATCCCTTGGGGTAAGGGATTGGGCAGGGGTTGAGTATGGCCCCTTAAAAGCACCTACCCGGGAGCCGCCCCATTAAGAATCGAGCGAAGACCGAACGAAGATCGAACGAGAAAGGAGCGAAGCGATGAGCGGGCAAGCCGGAATGGAGATGCCCCGGTACAAGTCCCACAAAGAAGTATGGGCGTTGAAGATCGCCAAGATTGAGTTGGATGGTGACCTGGCGCTCAGCGAGAACGAGGAGCCGGACGGCGGCGCGCGGATAACCCCCGAAGATTCAAGATACGCCCCCTTCCGCGTCGATCACGCCTACGTCCGCAAGCACAATCCGAAGGTCGGCGGATACTTTGTGGTCTACAAGGACGGCTACAAGTCCTTCTCCCCAGCGAAGGCGTTCGAGGAAGGGTACACGCCGGTATAACTGCTCCGACCAAAGGAGGGACCATGAACATCAAACCGGAGAAGATTTACACAAAAGTCTTCACCGTCGAGGGGACAGGGGATTTTCCCATCGACATGTTGCGCTACGACACTTGCGTTCCTTGCACCGAGGGGGACGCGATGCAGATTCAGCGCACATTCAACGAGAACAGGGGGAAATTCGACGAGCCGCGCCGCATCCGGATTCGCAAGTATTCCGCACTTGCAGTTCCTTCATTGACGTGGGCGCGGTGGAATTCTTTCGGATGGAAAGAGGCCCACACATGAAAAATCTGCTCATGTTCTACGCCGGAGACGGCCATGCCGGGAAAGAACGCGTCGGAATCATCATGGAGGATCACGCACAACCGATTGCCTTCTGGCCCAAGTCCTACGGGGACGAAGGCGACCCCAATGGTGTTCTCGCGTTGTGGGAAAACAAATGCGACGTGGAGGATTTTTTCGAGGCACTCGGGATAGACCAAGTGCCCGCACCAGGATTGTGGGTCCTTGAAATGTTTCCTCTCAAGCCAGCCGATGATCCCGACGAAGATGACAATTGGGAACACTTATCCGCCGGGTTCGACCTGGATGAGAACCTGCGCCGCCCCAACACGCAAGAATTAAAGAACATATCCGAGGGCCGCAACCCGTTTGGTCCAGATGGGGTATGGGCATGATCTGCACCTGCGCGATGCATTGTCCGCTGAGCGGATACCACGAACGGGAATGCTGCGACCGGACCACATGTGATTGCTGGTGCCACGAGAAAGCCGAGCCCCGCGCAAGCCGTATGCCCGCGCACATGAAACCGATCGATCCGTTGTTCTACGACGCCGCGTTCCGCCCGTTCTCTCCCGCCGAGAAGGAGATGGTGGAGGAGAAAACGTTGCCGGAACGGGCAAGGAGGGCGGGACTGTGAGCTACACGAAGGGGGCATGGAAAGGAAACGAGATGGAGTACCGGGCTAAGACCATGCCGGAAATTCTGATGGGGAGGACGGCATGAGATTGGACCTCGCCTTCTTCAATCGTTCCTCTGCCCGCGATCCCATCGTGCTCCGAACCGTTCGCGGCATCGAGCATGAGGCCCGGTGGCGCAAGTGGCTCGACCGCCTGTGGGTGGCGGCGGCCATCGCGTTCCTTATTGCCGTGGTGAGTGTGGCGATCGCGGGGTGGATCGCATGAAGAAGATCATCCTCGTTACATCGCTCTATCGTCTGCGCAAGCACGGAGCATGTAGTAACCGCTACACACACCTTGTCTCCAAACTCGGCCCGAAGTGGGGCTACGAGGACGAGATCAATCTACTGGACATCCTTGAGCACAACGGAACCGCCGATTGTCTTTGGGCGTTGTGCGCGGTCGTGAAGCATCCGGAAGCGGATCGGGTGATGCGCCTGATGGCGGCGGATTTCGCAGAGGTCGTGCTACCGATCTACGAGAAGGAATACCCCAACGATGACCGTCCACGGAAGACCATTGAAGCGGCACGGAAATACGCTAATGGAGAGATAACGGCTGCGGCGAGGGATGCGGCGTCGGCTGCGGCGAGGGCTGCGGCGAGGGATGCGGCGTCGGCTGCGGCGAGGGCTGCGGCGAGGGATGCGGCGTCGGCTGCGGCGTGGGCTGCGGCGTCGGCTGCGGCGTGGGCTGCGGCGTCGGCTGCGGCGTCGGGCGGGGCGTGGGCTGCCCAATCCGACATTATCCGCAAGTATCTGAGGAGGAAGTAATGGGCTGGAACGACCGCCATACCGACCCGGAACAATGGTGCATCAACTGTCCAACGCTTATCGAGGATTATGAGGAACGACACGAAGACGCTAACGGGAATCCGCTATGCGAAAAATGCTGGGTAAAGATGATAGACAAGGCGGAGGCGACGTTTGAAGGCGACCGCTGAATGCTCCTCATGCCGCCGCCCGTGGGGGCGGGATGGGAACGGACACGTGGTTGCACCGTTCGACCAATCTGACGTGTGCGTGGACTGTCGTCGTTACGAGACAAGGGAATATCAGGCGTCGAAGAAATACGACCGGGACCAAAAAAATCGTATCAATGGGAGGGCATGGTAGATGAGCGGTCAAGCATTGGCGAAGGTTGTTACGGCCGAGATTGCGCCGATTGAGGAACTGAAAGGTTGGGCGGAACTTGCGGTGAAGGCGCAGATCATCCCGTCAAACATGAACGCATTTCAGGCAATGGTAATTGTTCAGGCCGGAAAGGAAATGGGGTTGCAGCCGCTTCAATCCCTGCGGTCCATGTCTTTCATCAAGGGACGCCTCACGATGTCCGTCCAGTTGCAGTTGGCGATGGCTAAGAATCGCGGCGTGACGATGGACGATCCAGAGGAGGGAGACGGATTCTGTCAGGTCACGCTCCATCGCGGCAAGGAATCCGTCACCTGCAATTATACCCGCGAGGATGCGAAGAAGGCCGGGTTGATCGCAAGCGGCGGGAACTGGGATAAGTACGAGCGGCAGATGCTACGGTGGAGGGCCATCGGGGATGCTCTCCGGTTGATCGCCCCCGACATGACGATGAACCTTCTCTCCCCCGAAGAGGCGGCATCCATTGACCCCCTTGCTCCCCTGCCGGTGGAGTCGCTGAAGGAACTGTCTCCCCCGCCGACTACCGCCACACACGGTCAGATAAAAGGTGGTCCAGTCCCCGGCAATCCTCCCGGAACGGCTGGCTTGGGTGGCAAGGAACCGGAGAAGAAGGACTTGCAGACGATGATGAACGAGTTGCAACAGTTGGCCGAAATAGCCGTAGACGCAGGGCTGTACCCGAAGGATGGCGATGCCATCTACGCATGGACGAAATACGTGAACAAGAAGACGGGGAAGGAAGCCGGATTCTACAACGTGGCATCCCTCAAGTTCGACTGGCAGGCAACAGCCGCCATCGACAAGGCGAACGCTCAATTGAACGCCAAGCAACCGTTCCCTACCCCCGACCCCGATGACAACCAGGACATCGACGTATGACCCCCCTCACTGTCTCCATTACGAAGGTGCCGCCGCACGGCCTGATCCTATTGCGATGGATATGCAAACTGATCGGCGCGAGGATCATCGTGTGCAGGAAGAGAAAGGATTTCTCAATCCCCGCCCCGGAGCAGAAATGAGAGTCCTCGTGGCGTGCGAGTTCAGCGGGATAGTACGGGAGGCATTTCACAGAAGGGGGCATATTGCGTGGTCCTGCGACATATTGGACACCGAAATGCCCGGGCAGCATTACCGATTCGACGTAAGAGATGCGATCTATAAAGACCATATTCACTTTGGACCAAAGTGGGATCTAATGATAGCCCACCCGCCATGTACCCACCTTGCCGTGAGCGGAGCGCGTTGGTTCAAGGACAAGAGGGCCGAGCAGGAAGAAGCCATCGCATTCGTGAAATTTCTCATGGATGCGCCTATAGAGAAAATCTGTATAGAAAACCCCGTCTCCATCATCAGCACCCGTATCCGCAAACCCGACCAGATCATTCAACCCTGGATGTTCGGCCATCCATACGTTAAAACAACTTGCCTTTGGTTGAAGAATCTGCCAAAATTGATCCCTACCAATATTGTCGATGGAAGGGAGCAAAAATGCTGGAAAGAACCGCCAAGCCCAAACAGATGGAAAAACAGGTCGAGAACATACGCAGGGATTGCGGAAGCGATGGCCTCACAATGGGGGTGAGACATCGAGGATGGAACAAGAGAAAACCAATCCCCGTTGGGTTCAGAAGTGGGAGACTAAAGGTAGTATCTGAAACCAATGAGCGAAGCAGCGATAGGCAAATAATGTACGACTGTTTATGTGATTGCGGAACAAGGAGATTAGTGCGGGGCCAGTTTATTAGAAACCAAATAACAAAATCTTGCGGGTGCCTACACAATGAAACTACTGCGGCAATAAATCTAAGCCACGGGAAAACAAGAACGACAACGTATTACGTATGGACAAATATGTGGTCGAGATGCACGAACCCAAAGGTAAAGTCATACCGGGACTATGGGGGCCGGGGGATAAAAATATGCGACCGATGGAAGGATTTCTCTATGTTTTATAAAGACATGGGGGAAAGGCCGGAGGGGTTCACCCTTGACCGTAAGGACAACGACGGGGATTACACCCCCAAAAACTGTAGATGGGCAACCTGGGGGCAACAGGTCGCCAACCGCCGTAAGGTAAAAACATGATCACGGCACGGGTACACCGCGAACCGCCGGGGCCGGATCGGTGGAAGAAGCGCAGTAGAACCCTCCAAGGAATCGCGGATGCCTTCGCAGATCAATGGGGATGAAGGAGGAATGATGAGCCTCGAAGTTTTCGGAGATGAAGAGGATGTTTGCCGCGGACCTATCTGCGAATGGTGCGGGTGGGAAATGTACCAGGATGACGACGATCCGCCGTGGTGCCACAACGACAAGTGCCCCGGCGAACCAGAACCGGAGGAAGGATGAAACGTAAACAACTGAAGGAGGAGAAGGAACTGCGTCGGGTTATTAAATTATATTCTCCTCACGATGGAAGAATAAGCAGACTCGTCACCGCTCTTGTCCGGGCCGTCCGGGAGAATTGCGCCGCCACCGTAGAGGCCGCATGCAAGAAGAAAACATTGGAAGATAAGATATGCAAAATATGCTCGGAATCAGCCGCCGCGATCCGCAAAGGAGGAAAATAGTGACGTTCCATGAGTTTGTAATCCGCCCAGTAGTGTGGGGCGACATTATTATAATTCTCTGTGTAATCGGGATGGGGCTGTGTGTGATATACGCCATCCGCAAAGGAGGAAGGTGATGGACGAGGAACAGAGGAAGGCATGGGAAGACTGGGTTGATGGGCTTGCGAAAATAGAGGACCGCCCACAGGTAGCGTTTCCTCCATCGCTGATCCTCGCCGCCGACGCCGAACTGACCCGCCTGCGCGCCCGTGTCGCCAAGCTGGAGCGCGTCGTGGAAGCGGCGAAGGAATGCGATAGACAATATTTCTACAACAACGATGACGATTACGATGATGTCGCATATGATTGCGCCATGAAAAAATTACGCGCCGCCCTCTCCGCGAAGGAGAAGGCGGAAGGGGCGCTGTGCTCCGCTAAGGAGGCCCTGAAGGTTGTGGGATTCCAGGATTCTTCTCCCTGCCCGCACGAGTTGGCCGAGAAGCGGCTGCGGGATCAAGGAGCCGACGATAAGCGAGTGTTTTTCTACGAGCGGCAGTTTTACGTGTTGTCGAATTTCTCCGCCTTCTCTCTTGAATGGAATGGGAAACGCTTTGACACGTCCGAGGCGGCATATCATTGGGAGAAATTTCCAAACCATTCCGACATTCGTCAACAGATATGGGATGCGCCTTCCGCGCACGCGGCATTGAAGATCGCCGAGAAATACAAGGATTATCGTCGCACCGACTGGGAGAACGTCCGGGTGGACATCATGCGAGATATCCTACGCGCCAAGGCACAACAGCACGAATATGTCCGCCAGAAACTCCTCGAAACGGGCGACCGGGAATTGATCGAGAACTCTTGGCGCGACGGATTTTGGGGATGGCATCCCAACGGAGAGGGGCGGAACATGCTCGGGAAACTCTGGATGGAGATACGCGCCGAACTCCGCCGCCGCGCCGGGGAAGCCGGATGACTTACCAATGGTGGGCGGTGGAGGAAAACATTGGGGAGTATCCGCACCTCGTCGGCGTGGACCGCAACGTGGTGGACATCCCGGACCTGTTCCGCACAAGGAAGGCGGCTGATGCGTTCATCGCCGACTGGAAGCGGGAGAATCCCATCGTGAAAACGTGGGGACTCCGGGCGGTGAGGGTGGAGATAGCCGCCATTCGCTCCCGCAAATGAAAGGTTCCCTCCACGGACGCGCCGTGATCACAGAGAACCAGGTGGCGTGGATACGGCGCACGTATCAGCCGCACTTGAAGGGAGGAGGGCACCATGAGATATGGGGTTCCATCTCCCATATGGCCCGAACGGTAGGTCTGTCGCGGAAACAGGTGCAGAGGATACTGAGGAAAATAAATTGGAAGGGCGAACGATGAAGAGAGCCACGGATAGAGAAAGATTTTTTTCGAAAGTACACATTCCGCATGATGAAGGCTGTTGGGTTTGGACTGCGTGTGTCATTGGACCACGGAACACGTCAAGATATGGACAATTCAACGTGCCAAGTAGTAATAGATGGGTCGGTATACCAGCCCATCGCTGGTCCTATGAGTTTTTTACAGGAAAGAAAATACCTATCGGTCTTGTTATGGATCATATTTGCAAGAATCAACTCTGCGTACGCCCAGATCATCTACGAGTAGTAACGCAACGGCAAAACGTATTAGAAAACAGCAACTCCATAACTGCGATAAACTTACAAAAAACACATTGCAAAAACGGGCATGAATTTTCTGGAAATAACTTCAACAAAACAAAGAGAGGGCGGGTGTGCCGGATCTGCCAGAAACTGTATATGAGGCAATGGAGAAGGGGCACCCAATGACCCCCGACGGCCACTGCGAGATTTGCGGATTCGTGGAAGAAGATCCGTCCCTGCACGTCCATCAGTTACACGAACGCCTGAAAGTGCTCGGCAAGATCCACGAACAGGCGACGATTATTTATCTTAGACACAAAAACGGGTTGCCGAACGACAAACACATATTGTATTTGGGCGATCTGCTGGACGAAGCAAGGCCGGAAATCAAGATGCACAAATTATAATCACAATTATAAAGTGTGCGTCAGCACGAAATAGGAAGGGGGGAAGAGCATGATCGCGCGCATGGCATATGCATGGGGTATCGTTCTTGTATTAACTTCTTGGATTAAAATGGATAACAGCGTGTGGTCCATAACTTCAGCAGGGGGCGCCAAAGTATACAAAAAACCCCGTATACCCGAGTAAACTCGGTATACATTGCTACCCCTGCCCCGTGACGTAACGAAGAAGGGGGCGCACCCACTTGAACTTGGACTCCAGCAGTGCAAGGAACCAGGCTATAGTCCCCCACACGAACATCCGTATCATCATTGTGCGGAACGTGCGCCGCGTCTCAATGGCCCCGTCGCGGAACGCCTTGACGAACTCGTAATTAGCCCTCATATCGTCTGGATCAACGTCGTACCGGCAGACGTGACGTGACTCGATGATCTTTGCAATCGCCGCCACGTCATCGTCCGTCAGCACCATCTTCCGCTTATTCTTGTACTCCTCCCGGCGTTCCGGGCCATTGTACCCGCGTGTATGCAACCCGGTATCCTCCGGTCAGTTGATAGTCGAGCGAGTGGGGCACCGTAATGCGTGCCCCCTCGGGGCCGATAGCACGCTACCGGTCCGTATTTGAGTTGCCGCCCGTATGGGAATGCCCCGCCATGCCGGTCGGCGTTACCCCGGCGTGACCCCTCCGGTAAGACCTGCCACAACCTTAATTCGTGCTTGAAATACCCCGTAATTAACGGTATGCTATCCATTATGGGCCAACAACGTAGCCAAATACGAATTAGGTCATACCGTGCGACGCAGGGCTTAAATTGCATGGTCCCCGGTTGCGGCGAAACATTGGGCGCAGAGGTTCACCATATCCGCCCCCTTGCGGCGGGTGGAGAGGACCGCGAAAGCAACTTTATTGCCCTTTGTCGAAACCATCATCGCAGGTTTAGACTCCACAGCGACTGGCCGAGATGGATCACGTCCCTTTTGACGTGGAAATTCTTTTACGAATCGGAGGAAAAATGCGAGGCGACGAATCTTCCTGCCCTCACTGTTCCAAGCAGTTCGTCAAAAGAAACGAGCAGCACAAGTATTGTTCCGAATCCTGCCGAGTCAAAGCGCATCGTGAAGCGGCTTATGCACAAGCCGAGGGCGCACTCGAAACAGCCCAGTCATCCATCGAAATTGCACGAGAAGCCATCAGGCGTCTGCGTGGAGTGCGAAAATAGTTTCGAGAAGGAGCGCGGCTGGCAGAAGTTCTGCTCCAAGAAGTGCCGTTGGGAAAATTTCAACAGCCTAAACCCTCGCGTAAAAAAGGAATAGAACATTAACGTATTCGCAAAGGATTTAGGCCATCCCTACTTACCCTTTAGCCCTTCCCCTAAGATCCGGCACAGTTCCCTGTCCATATCCACGAAACAGACGAGGACGGGACACTCCGGACAGTGTCCCGCCTCCCCCTTACGGGTTGGGATTCGCGGCTGTTCCGGACTTGCTACCGTCTTTGGCGACAAGGGAGAAGATGGCCCCGAACAGGAGGGAGATCCCCGCCGCGATCTGGTTGATGAAGGCGGTTTTGTCGGGGTAGAAGATGGCGACGAATCCCGCGAGCGCCGCGATGAGTCCGCTACCACTTGTCTGCCAGTTGCGAAGGATGTTTTCCCACATTGTTTCCTCCCTACATCGTGTCTGATGGATTCGGTGGATTGTTTGTGCTTTGCGACGGAATGCTTGATGCGTTAGCCATAGCAACAAGCCCATCTACCGACCCTTTTGCGGCGTTCACCACAGGAAGATCGCTGATCGGAATAGGTGCAGGCGTTACTCCTGTCAGGTCCACCCCAAGGATACCGGCCAAAAACTCTACAAAAGCATCATCGGCTGGATTAGGAGATGTGAGGGCTTTAGAGTAAAGCGTACGGATGGCATCCTCGAAGAACCGCTTGAATAACGGACTGATGATGGACAGCAACAAGCGAAGTACCGGAGTCACCACTTGCCAAACAATCGCCGGTATTGCCATTTCAACTTCCTCCTCTTCTTTTAAGGGTTAACTGCTGATCGACACGATTGCAATCCCTACCACTGCCAGAAACGCCCCCGCCATCATCCCCATCACGAAAAGGAACATGGTCCCTCCGGCACGTCTCAGCGTGCTCCTTGAATCGTCCCCATGTCATCTTTTTCCTGCATGATCCGCACTCGCAGATAGCGTCTTTCATGTAGGCAACTCGAAGTGTGGGAAATCCGGGTTTGGCCTACCCTTTGAATCCTTCCACCGCCCTCCCCATACCAGCCCGATGGCCTCCCCGATCTGCCCCGCCTCCGTGTAGTCGGGGATGCCGTCCGCGTCCACGTCCGCCTTGACATCCCATTGAGGTATCCCCGCCTTGCAGATCACGATGTCAAACGCCAGCCCGTCAATATGCTTCGATTTCATCGTCCAGGTGACCTTCTTCCCCGGCTTCGTGCGGCCCCTCGCGTACAGTTCTTCCTGTTCCTCTTTCGTGCGCCGGGTACAGGTGAAGATGAAAGGGACTCCCGCCTCCGACATCCGCCATGAAAACTCGCGGGCCTTCTCCTGCATCTCTGGAACGAGGTCGTCTATCTTACGGGAGGGCATTTATTCCTCCTACGGCGCGTATTTAACGGTGTTGTCGGTCGTGTCGTACCAGAACTTCTTCGTTCCTGCACCGGGGGAGGAAGTGGGAAGGGCGTCTATCTTAAGATTGCCTTCTGCTACACGGAGATTGCCGCTATGGATTTCAGCGTCTACTGTAGATGCTTGCGGCGTTAAGAGAAATACCTGCCTAATAGTGCCAGAGGAATCTGCTGCCTTAAGCCTCATTCCCGGCGCATTGGTGACTATGTAAAACACATTGTCGCTGCCGTTTATATATATCTGTTTTTTATATTGTGTTGATGGCGTTCCAAGAGTTCCAAATACCGACACATTGTCGGTTGCAGTCCATTCTTGCGCCTGATTGCTATTTGTAGACGACACGTTCGATGATACTTCTATCGGACCGGCACCGCTTGTCAGTGCCCCTATTGTGATTTCTTGGTTAAACGGCCCGTGAAAAGTATTACCTGTTACAGATATTGATTTGGCAAGCCCTATAACGTTTATACCTTTCGACACCAATGATGCGTTGTCCGTTATGTAGGTATTCCCGCTAATTGTTACCCCTTGTGCGTTATTGATTATCGTTGCCCACCCGGTAGTGTTGTAATGCGTATTCCCGATGATCGCAATCCCTTGATCGCCTGCCTTTGACGTTTGTATATCTGCACCAGAAGAATTATTATCAGTGTTGGTCTTGAAAAACGTATTACCTGAAATCGTCACACCATAAATAGTCCCGGTTGTGTCTGCGGCAATATCTATCCCACCCCAAATATTTGTCGCTGAAAGGTCGGCTGTTTTACCGTACATAAATGTATTACCAATTACGCGGACATTCCTTAATTTATAGGCAGCTCCACCTTGTTCCAAGGATACTGGCCGTGATCCATATGCAAACAGATTCCCTGAAATATCTACGTTTCTTCCGCTATAAAGTTGGACTCCGACAGCCGGAGTATAAATAGCGTCTCCCAAAAATTCATTATTGCGTACATATATATTTTCGGCGTCATCGTTTGTGGCAACATCGGCGTGACCATTGAAAAACACCTGAGTACCGAAATACTTGAAACGGCAGTTTTCAACTACAACATCTGATACGTAATTGAAGAACAATGCATGGTTAGAAAACGAACCGGACGGATAAGCCGGAGGCTTTGTTCCTATAAAAGTAATGCCGGATATGTGGATATTAGATACTTTAGCGTATTCGTTTGATCCGAATACTTTCTGTACCCCGGTCGTAACGCCGGACACGGTAATTGAAACAAGGTCGCGGCCAGCGCCGAATATAGTCGTGTTGTCAAGTATTGCGACTCCGGTGGTGTTTACATCAACCGTGTAGGATCCGGGACGAATAAAAACGGGTTTACGCAGCGGGGCCGCATAAGCAACCGCCGCAGTCAACGCGGCCCTGTTCAGCGCACCCGTGTTGTCGGGAGAAAAACCATACGCACGAGCGTCCACCCACGGGGACTTGGCGATGACATCCCCGAAATACCCGTTGTCGGTGTAGGAAGCAGAGCCGAAGGAGAAGCCCTGTACGCGGCCCGTGTTGTCTCCGGTGATATACTTGAAATACCCGTTGTCAGTATAGGATGCAGAACCGATCTTTGGTGAAGACACGGTGCCTGTAAACGTCGCATTGTCATACGAGGAAATGTTTCCTGTCCCATTGCCTGTAACCGAACGAAAGTACCCATTATCGGTGAAGGATGCAGAACCAAAGGAATAACCCTGAATGCGACCGGTGTTGTCGCCAGCGATGTTATTCGTGCCGGTAATATTGTCCCACGGGAGAGTGGTGGTAGGGGTAGTCACCACCGTTCCCCACCGGAAAAGGCCCGTCGCGTTATCGTACATAGGTGCCGTGTTGTCCGTGGCCGGGGAGGCTCCGGTGATCTTTAGTTTCAGTGGTACGAGAACATTATCCTTGTGTGTACCGTCCGCGCTATGGTCGATGAGGAACCCACGGTTCAGCGTATCGGCAAGGGTGGGATGGCCAGCTCCGATCATCTTTTCGTTGTACCTGATAATCTGATCCGCCGCGACAGCGACAGACGCGATGAGTAGCGCACAAAGAAGAAAAGCGAGTTTACGCATGGAACCCCTCCCGCCACCGCATATTGTTAATTGCTGAATGAAAGTTGGAGCACATGTGCTTCTTCCTATCTCTTCAGCGTGAAACCGGAGATCCAGACATCGACAGAATTGCCTCCGGCGCTGATCTGGTGGTAGAAGGTCTGTGATTCATGGAGTGCGTTGAGGGTGAATCCGGCAGGCCATCCAGACCCGCCAAGAGCTACTTCATACTCCGTTTCGGTGTTGTCGGGATTGATCGCGTTGGTAAATGTGACAGGACTCGCAAACCAGTATTGGGGTGTTCCATTATCCATGACTTTTCCGAAGATCCCCTTGGTGATCGTCGGAGGTACGACGGCGTGAGTCTTCGCTCCGCCCGCCGCAAGGTTGATCGCGGTGGTGTTGGTAGGTGCGGCGTCGTCGGCAACCTTGTACTTCGTCGTCCAAGTACAAACATCGTCGATTTGAATAAACTCCGCGATGTTGAACGGCGTCGCCGTGTTGTCCGTGGTGCACCAGCCGACCAGCGCCTTATACGTGTACCCTGTCGGCATGACAGGAGTTGTCGCAGATGTGGAC
>JAEHJW020001742.1_pt1 | contig 46783 bp, 61 predicted proteins | sample 9271431 | NCBI WGS metagenome assembly JAEHJW02
CCCCACGAGGAGAAGGGCGCCTCGGAGCACGCGAGCGCCTTTTTCAAGGCTCTTTTTACCGTGGGGGCGTAACGCGGTATTCTTACGCCCGCACCTTGCGCCGTTCGCGCGCGTGCGTACAATGCACGCATGCCCCTAACGACGCCTTCGTCCGTACCGTGCACCTGCGGCGCCATCTACATAGATGCGCGTGGCCGCTTGACCCCCACGCCCGAGCACGCGGATCGCTACCGGCCTGCGCTGCCCGACGCTCCGACCCGGCGCGTGCCCCGGCTGACGGCGGACGAAGCGACCGCGGTGCTCGCGCACGCGGCGTACGCGGCGGTGCTCGCGTGAGCCGCGCCGCGCCCGACCCGGAGCTGGTCCGCCGCGCCCTCGAGCGCCGACGCGCGGGCGAAGCGTACGCCGCGATCGCAGCTGACTGCGGCGTGAGCGAAGGCGCCGTGCGCGCGTGGGTGCGCCGCTTCGGCGACATCGCCGCGTCGCCCCCGCCCCCGCCGATCCTGCGCGATCCGCCCCCGCGGCCGGCGGACACGCCGAGCGACCTCGCCGCGGATCTCGAGCGCGTCGCGGTCGCGCTGGACGCCGCCGGGGGCGTCGACTTCGCCGTGATCGTCCGCCGCGGGCGAGACGCGCTGACTGCGCTCGAGGCGCCCGTCGACGACGCAGCGCCGTCGCCTGGCGAGGACCAACGCGGGTGGATCGTGGCGATGCTCGCACGCACGCAGGCGTCGTACGAGCGTGCCGAGGCGAGCCACAACGCCCGCGCCGCGACGCAGTACGCGAGCGCCCTCGAGCGCTGGGCGCGGCTGCTCCGTCAGCACGACGCGGTGCACGTCGACGATGACGTGATCGTGATCCCGCGCGCGGAGCTCGAGACGCGCCTCGCGGGGCTGCGCGAGACGATGGCCGCGCTGACGGCGAACGGCCCGACGTGTCGCGTGTGCGGCGAGCGCATTCGCGCCGGCTGGGCTGACGAGGTAGTCGCTGAGCGTGCCGCGGCGCCCGCGCCCGAGCAAGCGTAACGTTACGCGTAACATCGGGCGTGTGACGCCGTAACGTTACGCGGTTCGCGCCGGGGCGGGTGCGCGGATCCGCGGGAATTCGCGTGTAGCCGCGTGGCACGCGCCGTGCACAAGAGGTAGGGCATGAAGAACACGACGACTACCACTAAGCCCGCGACCTTCACCACGCCCGTTATCGCCCACGTCGTTTACGCCGTGACGGAATCGAAAGGAAAGACCTGCTGGACGCGCGTTGGCCGCGCGGTAGTGGCGACCGGGGGAGAGACACTGCGCATCACGCTCGACGCAGCGGTCGCGCCGGGTACGCCCCTTGAAGTGAGGCCGGCGACGCCCCGCGGCTGACGCCCCGCACCCGCGGCGCCCGCCCCGCACCCCGAAAGGGGCCGGGGCTTTCGGCGTAGAAGCGACGGCACAAGCCGCCCGCGGCGCCTGCGCGCCGAAAGCTCCCGCAACGTCGTGCGCGCGTGGGGCGGCTTCGTAGCGAATCGCTACGGCTGGCGGGCGAATTGCACGACGCTCGCCCTGTACGCTGACGGAATCGAACGCCTAGCGCACCGCACCCGCTCGCCCCGAGGCGCGCATGCGCTCGCGCAGCTGCGCGGCCATGCGTGCCGCGGCGGCCACGCGCCCCGGCGGGGGCGGCGCGGCAAGCGCGACCTCGCCGCATTCGCCGACGGCGAACACGTTCGCGTCGAGCCGATTCGGCGAGCGCGACGACCCGGGCTCCCATGTCGTCTGCTGGTGCTCGAGCGCAGCTAGCGTGCCGACATGGTGCACGAGCCCGGCGGCGTACAGCGCCGCGATCGGCGCGGCGCGCGATTCCTTCGCCGTGTTGCTCACGACCTCACGCACGTAGATCACGCCCTCGCGTCTCGGCGGGAACGGTCGCGTCGGATCGGGCAGTAGCTCGATCCGCATCCCCTCGAGCTTCGCGTGCACCCGGATCAGATCGCGCGCGTGCTGCCCAACGTGATTGCGCTCGACGACGACGCCGGACGCATCGCGGCGACACTCGCGCACCACGGCGATCGCGTACTCCTCTGGCGACATTTTCGCGGACAGGTCGTCAACGTATACGTGGCGCCCGACGCGCGCGGCTTTTCCGAGCCCGACCTCGTCGGCCGTCTTGTCACCGCTCAGCGCCGGGTCGAGCCCGAGCACGACGAGATCGGGCGACGAAGGCCACGAGCTGACGCGCGCGCTCGCGATCCAATCGTCGTGCCATAGCGCGCCGCCCGCTTCGGCGAACGCTAGGCCGAGTAGCTCTTCTTCGTAGCGCCTCGTGCCCGGAACGTACTTCCGAATTTCGTCGAGCACGTACGCGCGCGTCAGCACGGGATTCTCGAAAATCGTGCCGCGGACAATGCGATGCGCATCGGGATTCGCAGCGGCTTGCGCGAGCAGGAACAGAATAAGCTCGTTCTTGCCGCTGCTCGTGGTGTCCCACACATACTGCGGGCACGGTCCGCTGCGCGTCGCCGTCGTGATGTCGTCGAACGCCGCGCGACGCGTCGTCGGATTCCAGCGCACGAGCTCGGTCAGCCACGCGAAGTCATAGTTGCTTCCGCTCGACGGGCGCTCGACCTCGCTCGTCGCGGCCTCGGCGACGACGCCGTTCGCCCAGCGCACGCCGTCGGCGTAGCGCTCGCACGGGCACCATGGCGCGGACGTGGCGAGCAGCGCGGCGACCTGTACTTCGTCGACGCGCTCGAGCGTTGGCCCGACGAGCACGGGGGCTCGCATCGCGCCGGCTGCGACGCGTCGGTTTATCTCCGTGGCTATGCCGCGCGTCTTGCCCCAGCCGCGTCCTGTGAGCGCGCCGTACGACCGCCACGTGCCGCGCGGTAGACGCTGCTCGGGTCGAAGCGCGATCGACGCGTCGAACGCGAGCAGCATGAGCTCGACATCGGACAGCCGATCGAGCACGTCGGGCGCCGCGAGCGCGAGCGCGTGCAGCGGGGCGATCATGCGGCGACGGCCGGCGCGGGCGCCGCGGGCGCGGGCGCGGGCGCGGGCGCCTCGGGCAGCGACGGCACGGGCACGTCGTGCGCCTTCGCGAGACACTCGAGCACCTCGTCGTCGACGACGAGGCCGTTCGCGCGGTACGCAGCCACGTCGGCGAGAAACGCTTGATTGCGCTTCGCGAACGACTCGCGCACGGCGTCGGCGTCCGGCTCGGGCACGACGTAGCGCCGCGCGGGTGCGAGCGCGCTGTCGCCGAAATTGACGGCGGCCCAAGGTTCGATCACGCCCGTTAGAAAGCCGCGCTCGAGCGCGTTGAGATCGCCCTTGACGATCGTGCGTGCGACGCCGAATAGCGACGTGATGTCGACGCCTGGCGCCCCGCCTGTAGCGCCAAGCGTGCCGTCGGTGCCGAGATAGATCCGCGCCGCTGCGCGCTCGCGGTTCAGCATGAGCCGCTCGAAAACTTCCCACGGATTGCCGGACGACTCGAGCACGTCGACCTTCGCGCCGCTCGGCTTGATCCCGAAAGGCGAGTCGATCGACACGAGGTCTTGTAGCAGCGCCATGAAAGCTTCCGCGTCGGGGCTCGCGACAGCGGTGCCCGTGTCCTCATCTTTGACTTCGAGCGGGATCTCGGGCGGCAGCTCACCGACAACCTTCGCGTTGCCGGCGTTCGCGGAGCCCTTGCTCCAATCGCGCGTTGCGAACGCGTGCCCCGCCCACACGATGGCGCCCGCGAGTATCGCGGCGTCTTGTCGCCATGGCGTGACCTCGGCGCCCGCGTACACGACCCAACGCCCGTTGCCGTGAATGATCGGTTCGAGCACGAGCGAGCCGCGCTCGTCGACGACGTACGTCATGAGCGTCTGAGCGGCCTCGTGCCACCACACGTGCTCGATCGGCCACGCATGGTGCACGACGTCGACGCGCGATCCGTCTTCGCGCGGGATCCATTCGTTGAACCCGATCGCGATCCCGTTGTCGGCGAGATACCCGGCAAGGTCGTGCGTCGTCGGCGGCGTGATCGCGATGCCGTCGGGACCGAACAAGCCCGCGGCCTCCTCGGCGACCGCGAGCCCGCGAGGCGCCGCGATCAGCTCGACGGCGAGGTCGCGTTGCGGTGCGAGACGGTTCTTGCGCGCGACGTGCAGCGCGTCGTCGGTGCGCATAGCCTCCGATAGTCGCGCTGGCCGGCGGAACAGCCCGCGCATCTGATCGTCGCGCGCGGCCATGATCTCTTCGAGCGACCACGCGTACGCCGCGGGCATGATCCGCACGTGATGCAGCGCGCGCAACAGCTCGGGCAAGCTGAATTCGGAACCTTGCCGAATCTTGCGCGCTCGTTTCGATTTGGCGAGGCGCTTCACGCGGCGCTGTACCTCGGCTCCGGTGAAAGTTTCGTTCGCGTTTCGTGGTGACAGTGGATCGCGTGGTCGTGCCATGCGCCCGATTGTACCACGCGCGGATACGGATAGCACCGTGCTATAGCGTCGCTATCCCGCGACGGTTATCGCGCGTAAGCGCTCGCGAACGACGAGTATCGTCAAGCGCGCGGAACCTACGCGCGCGATCGCGCGGTACAGCGTGCGTTCGTCGAACAGCCCTAGCTGTTTCGCAACGCTGTAGGCGCCGTACATGCGCACGAGCTGTCGCGCCTGCTCGGCTTCGCTCTCCGTCAAGGTGTCGATGGTGTTGGACATCGGATAGGGGTAGCAGTGCATCGATGCATTCGCAACCGGATACGGACAGCGAGCGTGCACGCCGCGACCGGGCGCGATACGATCAAGGGCACCGAATGCGGACCCTCGTTTGTCTCAGTGCTCCCCGTGCCAACGTGCTGCGCGCGATCACGCTCGCTGCAGGCGATGCGCCGCCCGCTGAGTTCCGTCTGTTCGCGGCTGGCGAGAATCCGACGGCGAAGGGCGTCTTCGTGTTCGACGACGTGGCCGCCGAGGCGGTCATGGCCGCGTATCGCACGCACGGCGTCGATCTCATGATCGACCTCGAGCACCTGTCAGTCGCACCCGAGGAGACAACGGGCGACGGGCGCAACTTCGACCCCGACGCGCGCGGGTGGTTTTGTCTCGAGCTGCGCAACGGCGAGCTGTGGGCGGTCAACGTACGCTGGACGCCCGACGGCGCGCGACGGCTGACTGAGCGAACGCAGCGCTATATATCGCCCGCGTTCACGGCCGACGAAGACGGCCGCATTACCGAGATTTTCAACGCCGCGCTGACGGCGATCCCTGCCACGCATGACGCGCCTGCGCTCGTAGCGGCGTCCAGAAAGGTGTCTACCATGACCGTTGCTCAGGCCATTTTCCTGCTCGCGCGTCACTTCCGCGCCGGAAAGAAGCTCGACGAAGCGGCGTTGACCACGCTCGCGATCGATATGAAGACGCTGCAGGCCGTCGTGAAGGCGATGGGTGGCGACCCGGCTGGCGACCTCGGCGCGCTCATGGGCGCCGTGCAGTCGTTCGCTAAGGAGCTCGCCGACGTCGCATCCGGCAAGGCCGCGGAAGAGCCTGCGCCGGCCGCCGAGGGCGGCGACGCTGGCGGCGCACCCGCGCCTGGCGCTGCGATGGCATCGCGCGAGCACGACGAGCTCGAGCGCTTGCGTAAGGAGCGCGACGTTGCGCTCGCTGCGCAAGCCGCGGAGCTCGCGACGCTCAAGGCCGAGAAGAAGGCCCGCGACGACGCCGAGCGCGTGCAGCTCGTGGCGTCGCTGGTGAAGGCGGGGCGGGAGACTCCCGCGACCGCGTGGCTCAACAGTGATGGCAAGACTCCGCGCGGCTCGCTCGCGACGATGCCGCTCGACGAAATGCGCGAGCGTGTGTCCGCGTTCGGGCTGGCGCCCGTGACGCTGACCGCTCCGCGTCCGCCGGCTGCAGGCGCAATCACAGCGCCCGGCGGCGTCGAGATCAGCGAGTACGAGGTGCAGCGCGTGACGATCGCAGCGAAGCGAAACAAGGTCGATCCCGAGGTCGCGCTCGCGCGCTACCGCGCCGCGCGTACGCAGCAACTCAACGGCGCGAAGACGCCGGCTGACGTGAAGCGCTTCGGCAGCAAGATCGAGGCGCATCACGTTCTCGCGAATGTCGAGGGGCGCTTCGGCAGTGACGAAATGCGCTTGCTGACGTCGCCCGTGCAGCCGATCGAGACCTTCTCGCCGGCATCGCAGCGCATGCTCGAAGAGTTCAACGTCAGCTACATGGTCGACTTCGGCGCGTTGCCGGACGATTGGACCGCGACGCTCGGCAGCGTGCTGCCCAGCGGATCGCTCAAGCAGACGTTCCCGCTCGACTTCTCCGCGGTCGAATACCGCGAGCGCACCGCGCAGAACGCCGAGGCCGAGACGCCGCAGAGCGTCGACATCTCCGTCAGCAAGCGCGAGTTCCGCGTCGCTAAGCAGGCAGACGTGCGACGGCTCAACGACGGCGACTTCGCGTACGTTCATTCGTGGCAGCAAGGTGCGGCGCAATTCGCCCGCGCCCGCGTGCGTCTGCGCGCCGCGCTCGTCGTCGCGCTGCTCGAGGCGGGCACCACGGGATATTGGGGATCGAGCTCGACGCTCGCGACCGGCATCGACGGACAGCCATTCTTCAGCGCTACGCACAAGATTCACCCGTTCGATCCGAACGTGAAGATGCGTGGGTTGGCGACCTACAGCAACTATCACGCTGCGGCCGCGCCGTTCAACGGAGCGAACCTCACTGCGATCAAGGCCGAGCACCTGCTCGTGCCGCACTTCGACGGCCTCGAGCTGCAGGCCGAAGTCAGCGACTTGCTGCTCCCGACCGTGCTCGTCGAGCCCGCTCGGCTGTTGCTCACGGTGCAGGATCTCATCCTCGACGCCGCCGCGACCTTGAAGAGCGTGTCCAACGTCATGGGCGGGGGCGTGCGCAACGAGCATTTCGGGACCGGCCTCGGCCGCACTTGGGCGCCGCAGCTCGCGGGCACCGCGGCGACTACCGCAGACTGGTACGCCGTCTCGCGCGCCGCGATCGCTATGGGCTTCGACCCGTGGGTCGTCGCCGAAGACGCCGCGGAGGAAATGCTCACCTGGGATCAGACGTCGGAATTCTACAAGAAGACGGGGCTGATCAAGGTCGAGTCGAAGCTGTTCACGAACGCGACCCTGCTGTGGCCGCATGCGATCCGCCTGGTCAAGGGCGCGTAAGGAGTGACTGATCATGGCTGACACCACCGGACCCATCCCGATCGAGCAGATCGGCGACTTTCTCTCGCTGGCGCAGGTCGTGTGCAACACGAGCACCTCGATCAACGAGGGCGCCATGGTCTCGCCGCTGACTGCGAGCGGCCTTGCTGTGAAGAGCGGCACTGCGTCAGTGAACCCGTGCTGCGGCGTTGCGAAGGCGACGATCTCGACCGCGTACGCCGGGCAGTCGCTCGACGTGCTGCAGGGGCTTTTCGTGCGCGCGAACAGCGGCTCGAACCCTCTGCGTCAGGTCGATCTGTTCAAGCCGGCGTACTGCGAAGACGATCAGACGCTCTCGCGTGACAGCGGCGACGGCGAGCTCGCGGGCATCTTCTGCGGCTTCACGAGCGACAGTCGCCCGATCGTGTTCATTCACGCTGGCGTCAACTACCTGCTTTCGCAGGGCGCGCTCGCGGCAACGCTGGCGTCGATCGCGAACGGAGCGGGTGCGAGCACGGTCGCGATCGAAGATGCCGCGACCAACTTCGACGCCGCGAACGTCGAGGCCGCGCTCGCCGAGATCATGACGATCTTCGCGGGCACCGCGGCATCGACCGGCGCGAACAAGGTCGGCTACGACGACAGCGGCAACAAGACGACCGCCGCGACCGTGGCCGATGCGCTCGACGCGATCTTCGTCGACCTGACGAGCGCGTACGTGACGATCGATATCCCGTTCGACGCTTCGTGGTACGGGGTAGGCGGCACCGCGCTCGCCGCGTTCGCGGATGGCGCGTCGAACACGCCTGGCCTCGCGCTCGACAACGCGAAGGCCGCGGGCATTCGCTGGAACAACGCTGCCGCGCCCGATCCGATCTGCAAGGCGATCGCCGTTCCGTGGGATCTCGACGAATCCGCCGACGTGATCGCGAAGGTGGTCGCGTCGAAGAGCGGCAACACGCTCGCCGATGCTACCACGTTCGACCTCGGCGTGTTCAACGGCGTTACGGGTGCTGCATCCGACGCCGACGCGAACTACGGCAGCACGACCGGAGCTATGACCGGCGACGCAGCCGCGAAGACGATCCAAAGCGTGTCGGCGACGCTCGCGCTCGCGAACCTCCCGAACCCGGACGCGGCCGACTGCTTCGTGACCGTGACCGTGCAGCCGACTGACGGCACGCTCGGCACCGACGACGTGACCGCGCATTTCCTCCGACTCCGCTACAAGCGCAAGCTGCGCACCTCCTGATAGTCCCGCGCTCTCCCCGAACCCGCCCCGCACCCCGAAAGGGGCCGGGGCTTTCGGGGTAGATGCCTGCCTATTGCGTAATCGCTGACACGTACGCGTATGGCGTACCCCGCGGCGGCCTGCCGAATCCGGCACGCCCGATCGCGGACGTGTCGACGACGGCGAACACGCTCACTTGTAGCGGGCACGCGCTCGACGACGACGACGAGCTACGCTTCCGCGTCGAGTCCGGCGGATCGATGCCGTCGCCGCTGGCGGCAGGCACGACGTATTACGCGATCCCGATTGACGCGGATCGGTTCTCGGTCGCGTCGGCGGCCGGCGGTGCCGCGATCGATATCACGACGGCTGGCGCGAATTTCAGCGTCATCACGGCGCTACCGTGGGCGAAGTGGATCGCGTGGGCGTCCGACATGGTGGACCAGTTCACGCCCGCGCACGTGTCGATCGAGCTCGACGGCAACGGTGCTTACCCGCCCATCGTCGTGGCGTGCGCTGCCGACCTCGTCGCGTCGCGTGCGCTGTCGTACACGGGCACCGCAACGGTTGACATGCAGGCCAGGCTAAAGGCCGCGAACGACGCGCTTGCGCGCCGGGCGAAGGGCGTGCCGATCAAGGGGCAGCCGCGCGCGCAGCGGGGCAACACGGCCGTGCGCTGCTCGTCGACTGCGGCGGACGTGCGCGGTTGGGAGCGCGGCGATCGGAGGCTGATCCCGTGAGCGTCAAGGGCAACATTGGCACGCTGCGCGAGCTCAACAAGCGCCTGCGCGTGATGCCGACGGTCGTCGCTCAGCGTGTCGCGAAGCGCTCCGCGGGGGCGCTAACGTACCTTGCCGGCGTTGCGTACGACAGCGGCGTCAACGTATACGGCGACGCTCGCCCGGCCTCGAGCGCCAAGCCTGCCTACCACTACGGCAAGGCGCAGCGCGCGAAGTGGAAGAAGAACGCCGAGAAGCGCAAGGCCGCGGGCGTCGTGCGCCTTCCGCGCGTTGGCGGTGCGAAGCGCCGAGGAGGCGGGGCGCTGTCGCTGGTGCAATCCGGTGCGACGCGTGCGCGCGTCGTGTTCGTCGCGAACGGGACGATCGTGCGTTGCGTGCTCGGCACGAAGTACGCGCGGTACCTGATCGGGAAGTACGGCATTTTGCCCAACGGCAACGCGGCGATTCCTGTCGAGTGGCAGGACACGCTGCAGCTCAACGTCAACGCTGCGATCCGCGATTTCATGTCGGAGGGCGTTTGATGCTGCACGCTATCTACCTCGAGCTACAGGAAGCGCTGAAAGACCGCGGCGTGCCCTTCGACGTGCTGTACGGGCCGTTCCCTGCGCCCGTGCCTGGTTCGAGCGCGATTGTGTTCGACGTCGATGCGACGACGAAGGGGCAGTTTCGCTCCGCGCCCTCGGGCGCCCCGCGCAATCCGAGCGTGATCCTGCAGCGAGCGCTCCCCGGCGTCGTGCGGGTGTACGCGCAGTCGACGAAAGACGGCGCGGCTGACTGGGATCATCGCCGCGTCGCCGAGCGCGTCGTCGATCAGATCGTGGCGTCGCTGCGACGGATCTGCGTAGCGCGTCGCGAGCAGATCGACTTTCAGAGCGCCGGCCTCATGAGCGCACAAGAGCTCGACGAGGCGGGCATTCAAACGTGGCCCGGCGTCGTGCATGAGACGAAATTCCAGGTGTGGCGCGGCGTGACGGACAGCGTTAGCTACACGGCCGAGGCCGCGGACACGAAGGCGCTCGCGGCGGGTGGCGTCACGACGAGCCTCGACACAAGCGACAGCCCGGGGACGGGCGCGGGTCTGCCTAGCGCGGACGTGGAGATCATCAAATGAGCGACCTTCCCAGCGCGACAACGCGCATCGTGGATCAGAGTACGGGCGTCGCGACCGGCGTCGATTTGCTCGCAGTATGGGCGCCCGTGGCGTCGAACGCTGACGGCGTGCCTCGCCTGTACGCGAGCACGACGGCGCTGATCGACGCGCACAAATACTGCGAAGCCGCGGAATACGCCGCGCTTCACTTCGACGAGGTCAAGGCGCCGCTGCTGTTCATTCCGCTGCCGATCGAGACGGCGGGCAGCATCGGCCGCGTCGCGTCGAGCCACACGGGATCGAGCGCGGTCACGGTCGCCGCGGGAGCCGACGGCGTGCTCGCTACCGGCGACGGCGTGCTCCGCGCGAAGAACAGCGGCACGGTCGGCACCGATCAGATCATCCTCGAACTGTCGATGGATCGGGGGATCACGTTCAAGACGATCTTGCTCGGCACTGCGACGAGCTTCGTCGTGCCGGACTACGGCGACGTGGTATCGTTCACCGTCGGCACGCTGGTAGCGGGTGAGACGATCCTGTCGTGGCATGACACGCCGCCGCGGCCGGGTGCGACGGGGCAGGCAACCGCGATCGCGAAGATGCGCGAGCAGCTGTTGCTCACGCGCAAGTGGCTTGCGATCGACGAGGTCGCCGCGAACGCCGAGGCCGACGCCTGGCTGGCGCTGGCAAACGGCTACGAAACGAACGACGAGCGATTCAATGGCGTCAAGGTACAGGTGCGCGATCGGTTGCCGCCCGCGACGATGTCGCAGGTCCAGAGGCGCATGACCGGTTCGCCGACGATCACGTTCGCGGACGTCGGCGCCGGTAACGACACCGTGACGCGCGGAAGCGGTAGCTTCGTCAGCGACAGCTTCACGAACGGCGATACGGTGCGCATCACGGGCGCCGTCGCGAGCGCGGGGGCGAACAACGTCACGGGCGTCGTGACTGTCGCCGCGAGCGTGTTGACGTTCCCTTCCGCGTCGATTGCGCTGACGGCCGAGGGGCCGATCTCGGGCGTCAGCATCACGGCCGAGATGACGCTGACGTTCGGCGACAACGGCGCGAGCCCCGACACGATCACGCGCAACAGCGGATCGTGGCTCGACGACGGCTTCCGCGTCGGCGATTCGATCACGATCACGGGCACGGCATCGAACAACGTGACGAAGACGATTACGGCGCTGACCGCCACCGTGTTGAGCGTTGCGACCGGGTCGTTTGCGGCGGAAGTGATCGGCTCGTACGGCGTGGCGATCGCGACAGGCGAGAGCGACGCCGCCTGGGTCGCCGACATCGACGCGGAATTCGCGGACATCGACGGCGAGCCGCGGATCAATCTCGGCGCCGGCCGGTTGACGAAGCGAAGCCCGATCACGGGCTACGCCGTGCGCCGTCCGGTGCAATGGGCCGACTGCATCCGTGCTTTCCAGCACGACGTGCGAACCGCGACCTGGCGAAAGAAGAACGGCCCGCTTAGCGGCTGGGGCATGGTCGACGCCGACGGCGTGAAGTACGAGCACGACGAGCGCATCGCGCAAAACCTGCTCCCGGCGCGCTTCACGTGCGCGCGCACGTACAGCAACGGACCGCGCGGCGCTTTCATCGCGAAGTCGCTGACGCGCGCTGGCGCCAACTCGATCCTGTCACTCGACCACAACGCCGACTGCGCCAACGTGATGCAGACCGTCGTGCAAGCGGTCACCGAGACGTGGATCGGCGAGACGATGCAACTGCAGCCGGCCAACGAGCTCGGTCAGCGCTTTGCTACCGAGGCATCGCTCAACGACCTCGAGCAGGCCGTCAACGACGAGGTCGCGAAGAACATGCTCACGAACATCGGCGGCGAAGGGCCGCGCGCGAGCGTGGCTCGCTGGGCAGCTCGGCGCGACGACGATCTCGGCGTGCCGGACGCGACGATTCACGGCGTGGGAACGCTCGAGCTCAACGGCACGATCGTACACGTCAGCACCTCGATCGGAGTGAAGTGATATGGCTGCCGAGAACTATCCGAGCGTCAACGAGAACGAGGTCAGCTGGGCTGACATCGACACGACGATCATCCTGACCGGGGGCAAGACGATCCGCACTGCCGATTACGAGGGGATCAAGTGCAACAGCGAGGTCAAGAAGGGCGACGTGCGCGGCGCGAGCGGCGGCCGTGTCGTCAAGCGCACCACGGGCGAGAAGACGGACGCAGGTAGCGCGACGTTCCTGCGCAGCGGCCTGCGCACGCTCATGCGCGACCTGAAAGACGCCGCGAAGACGCTCGGCTTCGTCGACAGCGCCGGCCGTCCGAGGCTGTCGCAAGTCGCGTTCACGCTCAACGTCAAGCACAGCGTGCCCGGCGACCCGGCAATCTATACCGTGATCATGCGCGGGTGCACGCTGTGCAAGGTGGATATGAGCATGGCCGTCGGCCCTGACGCCGACAAGGTCGAGCTCGACTTGAATCCCATCGAAGTCTCGTGGCTTGTCGATGGGGAGGAGTGCGTGCTTCTGTGAGTACCCCCATCCTGACGATCGAAGAGCGCCGCGCCGCGGTGCTCGCCCGTCGCGCCGCGCTCGAGGCCGAGCTCGCCACGGCGTACGCGGAGCAAGAGGTCGCCGACCTCGAAGCTACCGCGGATCTCGAGGCCGAGTACGGCACCGGGCGGATCGTGCGCGTCGCGATCCGCTGCTGGAAGCCTGGCGTCGGCGCCGCGACGTGTCTCGTCGCCCGCGTGCCCGAGAAGCGCGAGTCGTTCTTTCGGCGCTTCGAGCAACAGCTCGTGAAGAGCAAGCCCGAGTCGACCGCGCGGCTCGACGCGATGACTACGCTCGCCGAGGCGTGCGTTGTCTACCCGCGGCGCGGGGGCGAGATGTACAACGCGACCGTCGAGCTCGCCGACGGCGTGCTGAGCAACATTGCCAAGCAGATCACCGATCTGGTGCAGGGCAAGGCCGAAGCGGAGGGAAAAGACTAGAGGCGCTCAAAGGCCGCGTGAAGCGCGATCCCGGTGCGCTCGCGCGGTGCTTGCTGGCGCTGATCGATAGCGACGAGACAACCGACGAGGTCGAGCGGCAAGCGGGCGCGTACGTGCTTGCTGAGAGCTTGATCGCATGGCGACAGCAACAGGGCGTGAGGTGATACGTGGACGGCGCGGCTTTCGAGATCGACATCATGGCCCGGGCGACCGGCATCGATGCGTCAGCCGAGCAGGTGAACACGCTCGCCGATCGCCTGCAGTCAGCCGGCGCCGTGAGCACGCAATTCGATAGCGCGCTCGCGGCGGCGCAGATTCAGCTTACTGCCGCCGCAGGTAGCGTGGAAGCTACCGCGCAGGCATTGGACGCCGCTCAGAAGCGCTACAACCAGCTCGAGCGGGGCGCCGTCAAAGCGGCAAAGGCTGTCGAGAAAGCGGCGCTCGCCGGGAAAGACACGACGGCGTTGCAGGCCGCGGCGGATGCGGCGGCTGCCGCTGTCGAGCGGGAAGCCGCGGCCTTGGATGACGTGAAAGCTGCAGCGAAAGAAGCTAGCGACGCGCATAAAGCGGCGGCCGAATCGCTGCGCACGATCGAGAGCGCGGCGAAAAAGACAGCGTCCGAGCAGCTGCGCGCGGGGGCGCAGGAAGACGCGACGCTGAAACGCGCTCTCGGCCCGTACGGCGAGAAGCTAGAGCGCCTGCGCGCGATGAAAGACGCGTTCGGCGCGAGCGGCCTCGCTGGCATCGCCGCGGGCGGCGCATGGCTTCTCGCTGCCGCGGCGCTCGCTGCTATCGCCGTCGCGGCCGTCGGCGCGTACGTGGCGCTAGCGAAGTACGCGATCAGCGCGAACAAGGCCGCGAGTGACCGGCTGCAGAAAGCGAACGAGAAGCTCGAGAAGAGCTTCCGCGCCATGTTCGCGAGCGTGCACGCTGAGAAATTCGCGGCGGCCTTCGAGAAAGTCGTGGCGGTATTCGACAAGGGCGGCGCGACCTCGCGCGGGCTCTCGACGCTCTTCGGCGCGATGCTCAATCCGCTCTTCGATGCCGCGCAGCGGATCGCGCCCTTCGTCGCCGAAATGTTCAAGGGGCTCGTATGGGCTGCGCTGCAGGCCGCGATCGTCGTCGTGCGCCTGCGCAACGCGATCCTGCGCGCGATCCCGAAAGAGGTTCGCGACGATATCCGCGCTGCGGTCGCTTCGATTTCGACGCTCGAGAACGCGTTCTATGCCGGGGCGATCGTGGCCGGGGTGCTCGCCCTCGCGCTGACGATTCTGATCGGCGTCGTGCTGCTCGGCGCGCTCGTGATTGGCGTCGTGCTGTTCACCGCGATCGCGATCGTGGCGCTGCCCTTCATCGTGCTTGCCGTCGTGATCGGCGTCGTGATCGCTGCGCTGATCGGGATCGGTTACGCCGTTGTCGCGGTCGTCGGTTGGCTCGGCGAGCTTGCGTCGGCTGGCGTCGACGCGGCGACGAATCTGATCGACGGCTTGGTCGGCGGCATTCGCAGCGGCACGGGCGCTGTCGTCGACGCTATGCGCGCCCTGGCGTCGAGCGCTACGGGCGCTCTCAAGTCGGCGCTCGGCATCGCGTCTCCCAGCAAGGTGTTCGCGGAACTGGGCGTCAACACGAGCGCCGGCATGGCCGAAGGCATCGACGAGGGCGCCGCCGACGTGCAGCGCTCTGTCGAGACGATGGTCGCGGTCCCCGCGGCGCCTGGCGCTGCGCCCTCGGGCGGGGGCGGCCTCACGGGCGCCCTCCGCGCCGGGGCGAGCATCATCGTCAATCTGACGATCAACGCCGCTGGCGGCGACGCCGGCAGCATCGAAGCCGCGGCGCGCCGGGGCGTGACGCAGGCGCTCGAGGGAACGTCGATGCAGGTCGCGGGCGCGGAGGGCGCAGCATGAGCGAGCTTGATCCCTTCGCGAACGAAGCGGCTTGGAACGTGATCGTGCTCGCGGGCGTCGAGTCGCCCGGAATCGTCGAGCTGACAGGGCACAAGCGCGTCACCGGGTGGGACGTGGCAGAAGCGTCGGGGCAAGACGGTGCGAGCACGACGCGCAAAGGCGATCCGCCTGGGCAATTCGACGCGGAGTTCACGCTGTCGAACGATCCGACGCAGCCTGATGGCAACGATTTCGACAAATGGCCTGCGTTCCAAGCGCTGATCGAGTCGAGCACCAGCGACCCGAAAAATCCGATCGCGCTCGACATCTATCATCCTGACCTCGCGCGGAACCACTACACAAGCGTCGTGAAGGGCGAGATCGGCGAGATGGCGCGGGGCGAGAAGGGCACGCGCAAAATCAAGGTGCACTTTCTCGAATACTGGCCGAAGAAGGCGAAGAGCGCATCCGGCCCAAACGGCTCGAAGTCAAGCTCGTCGAAGACGGCCGGCGACACGGCGATCGAAGACGCGACCAATACGCTCAACAGCTACCTGACGGAAGGTGACGCGCTATGAGCACCGCGACGCTCGCCGGGTTGACCGTGACGCGCTGCCGCGTGTCGCTGCCGCGTTGGGGTGCGTGGTACGCCGAGGTCGAGCTCGATCGGCCCGAAGCGCTGTCCGGCCGCGTCGATCTCGTGCTCGCCGACGCGACGTACAGCGGCACGATCGTCAGCGGCGCCCCGTGGCAAGGTCGCGCGCGCTACCGCATCGCGGCCGGCGCGGGCGCCTGGGGTCGCATCATCCCGGCGCAGGACTACAGTAACGACGCGGGCGTGCGCTTCGACGACGTCGTCGGCGATGCCGCGCACGAGTGTGGCGAGACGGTCGAAGGCGCACCCGAGACGGTGCTCGGCGTCAAATGGGCGCGCGCCGAAGAGCCGGCGTCACGGGTGCTGCAGCACGTCGCGCCCGGGGCGTGGTACGTCGACGAGGCCGGCGTAACGCGCCTCGGCGCCCGCTCCGCGGTCGCGTGGACGGGCGACGCCACGGAGATTGCGCGGCTCGCCGAGCAACAGCTGCGGGTACTCGCCCCCGCGTCGATCGCGACGCTTGTGCCCGGCGCCATCGTTGACGGCGTCGAGGCTGTCGACGTCGAGCACGAGCTCGACGACAAGCGCGTGCTTCGCTCTACCGTGTGGGGCCGGGCGCGCGACGCCGCCGCGATCTCGCGCATCGTCGAGTCGCTGTTCCCGTCGTGGCGCTATCAGCGCACCACGGAGTTCCGCGTCGTGCAGCAGCGCGGCGAACGGCTCGATCTGCAGCCCGTGCGGGCCTCGAGCGGCCTCGCCGACGTGTGCCTGGCGCCCGTGCGCCTGCCGCCCGGCCTGCGCGCCCTGTGGGCGCTCGGCTCGCGTTGCCTCGTCACATTCGTGGACGGCGACCCGGCGCAACCCGTCGTGATCGCGGGCGATGATCCAAGCTCGCCCGGGTGGCTGCCGCGCGAGCTCGTGCTCGACGCGGGGGCCACGGTTGGCATCGGCGCAAGTGCCTCGCTCGTCGAGCTTGGTTCGGGCACAGAAACGCCGCCTCCGGCGAATCCGGTAGGGCGCGTCATTCGGTACGGCGACACGATCGCGCTGCCGCCCCCGATTAGCGCCGATTATGTGCTCGTGCCGGGCAACGTGCCTATGGGTGTATCAAAGGTGCGGGCATGACAGACTTCGGACGCGATACGCTTTGTCTCGGCTCGCTGCGCCCCGGGCGCTATGCGACGGGCTGGCGCTTGCTCGCCCAGCGGTGCTATCACCGTCTGATAACGCCGCGCGGCTCGCTGCGCGGGGGCGAAGACGAAGCCAATTTCGGGATCGACCTCGGCGAGCTGCTCGGCGACGCGGATTCGCCTGCGCTGCGCGCGAGCATTCCCGGGCGCATCGCGAATGAGCTGCAGAAAGATCCCGAGGTCGACACGGTCGACGTGACGGTCGACGTGCTCACGGTGGCGCCTGGCGAGCTGCGCTGGACGATCACGATCAGCGTCACGAGCGCGCTAGGGCCGTTCGACCTTGTGCTCGCCGTGTCGGGCGTGACTGTGGAGCTCGTAGAACTGAGAGAAGCAGCATGAGCGCAACGCTAGCCGATTTGATGACCGCCGAGACGCGCGCGACAATCTACGCGAAGGGCCTCGCCATTGCGACCGCCGTCGGGCTCAACGTGACGTCATGGGTCACGGGCGATCCCACGCGAAGCTACTATCACCATATCGCGGAGTCGCTGTCGTTTCTCGAGCAGCGGATCGTGTCCTTCATCGCCGCGGGGTTTCTCGACTTCGCGGGCGCGACGGAGCCCGCGTCGACGTGGCTGGTGCTGCTCGCGGCGCAGGTGTACGGCTACACAGCGCGCGAGGCGACGTACGCGAGCGCGTCGGCGTGCGTGACGCTGACGAACGGGGGCGGGGGGCAGTATCCGCTACCGGCGGGGCGCCTGCGCGTCAAGAACAGCTCGACGGGGGCGACGTACCACAATACGAGCGACGGAATCCTGCTTAGCGGCGTTGGGCAGACCGCCACGTTCGACATGGTCGCGGACGTCGCCGGCAGCGACAGCTCGTCGGGCGTCGGCGAGATTGACGAGCTCGTTACGACGCTGCCGCTCGTGACGTGCGCGAACACTGTCGCGCTGATTGGCGCCGACGCGGAATCCGCCGCGTCGATTGTCGCCGGCTGCCGTGCGAAGCTCGGCGCGCTATCGCCTAACGGCCCGTGGGACGCTTACGTGTATGTCGCCACGAACGCGGCGCTGACGGGCACCACCGGGATCACGAAGGCGCGATCGTTCGGCGACAGCGACACGGGCGACGTGCTCGTGTATGTCGCCGGCCCGAGCGGCGCCGTCAGCGGCGCAGACGTGACCGCGGCGGATAGCGCGATCGACACGTGGGCCTTGCCCGTGTGCATCACGCCGACGGTCGCGAGCGCAACAGGGCTGACGCAGGCGATCACGTACACGAAGAAGCTTCGCGCAGGCGTCGGCAAGACGGTCGCCGAGATCAAGGCCGATGACGAGGTCGCGCTCGAGGCACTGTTTGCCGCGCACCCGATCGGGGGCGACACGGGCGGGATTCTCGCGCATTCGCTGATCGAGGCGACACTGCAGAAGGCGCACGCGGCGCATTGCTACAGCGTATCCGTGGCGACGCCCGCGGCCGACGTCGCGCTGGCGGAATCGCAAGTCGCGGTGCTCGGCGCCATCACGGCGACTGTTACGGTGGACCCATGACGCAGTACCGCGAGGGATTCTATTCGCTGCTCCCGTCGTGGCTATCCACGGATGACGGCGAGCGCGTTGCGTACTCGCTCAACGTGCTATTCGACTGGGCGCGTGAGCGCGTGCGCCTCGGGCTGCTCGCGCGCTTTCCTGACTTCGCGCCGGCTGACGCGCTCGGCGCCATCGGTCGCGATCGTCGCATCGTGCGAGGCATTGACGAGCCGGCCGCGAGCTACGCGGTACGCCTGAAGCGTTGGCTTGACGATCATCTAGTGCGCGGCAATCCCTGGGCGCTGCTCGAGCAACTGCGCGCGTACTGCAACGCTCCCGTGATGGTGCGCATCGTCGATCGCCGCGGTAATTGGCACTCTATCGCGGCTGACGGTACGCGCTCGCGCGTGCTTCGCGCGGGTAATTGGGACTGGGACGGCGCCCCCGCAAGTCCGCGTTGGGCGCGCTTTTGGGTCATCATCTATCCCGTCGACGGCGCTCCGTGGCCGGATATCGCCGCGTGGGGCGGGTGGTCCGAGACGGGCACCGCGACAACGGAGCAAGTCGCGAGCATTCGCCAGATCGTGCGGGAGTGGAAGCCCGCGGGCACCCGCTGCGAATGGATCATCGTCTCTTACGACGAGGCGTTCGAGCCGACGTCCGTGATCACGGAGCCGCAAGGCCGTTGGGCCGGCTTCCACGACGTCTCGAGCGCTAGCGCTGATCCGGTGCGTCTAGGCACTGCGCGATATTGGAAGGGAGTTGCAGCGTGACATACCCGTACACGCCCAGCGGGGCGAAGCACACGAGCTACACGTTCCCCGACGGCAGCGATACGGGCGCGGCTGGTGCCGCTGCGGCGTCCGCGGCGCTCGAGGCGATCGCGGATACCGCTGCGCACGTCGGTGCGCTGTCGCTCGTCGACACGTACCGTGCGTACAGTGCCGCGACCGCGGAGATTCACTCCAACGCTGCGGCGACGACGTACGGCACGGGCAATTATGACATCTATCCTACGGGCTGGGACGTGGTAGACGGCGACGTGATCGACTTCACCGTCTTGTTTCAGGTGTTGGCGCTCGCTGCGTCCGGGCAGCATTTCACCGTTGGGTATTCAATCGGCGCTGGCGCCGTAACGCAGCTCGCGGGCTTCGAGGCGATTTTCGATGCGCTCGGCTCCGGCGCAGTGCCGCTCACGCTCGCCACGTCGATCCACGTCGTCGGGGCTTCGGGTAAGCTGCACTTGTGGATTCAATCGAAGTGCCCTGGCGGAACGCAGGCAGGTAAAGCGTATTCGCCGTTCCGCGCGACGATCAATCACTGGAGGCCGACGACATGAATCCGCTAGACGCACTGATCGGCCCGACGTTCGTGCTCGTCGACGGTACGCCCGTTGCGACGCACCGAAACAGGATCAATCTGATCGCTGGCACTGGCGTATCGCTCGCGCCCGCCGACAACGTCGGCGAAGAGCGCACGGACGTGACTGTCACGAGCGCGACCGCGTCGGGCGGCATGTCGACGACGCTGTACGTCGACAAGAACGGCGATAACGGCACCGCGGCGCGCGGCTCGATTGGATTGCGCTACTCGACGATCGCGGCAGCGCTCGCTGCGGCGCAGTCGGGCGACACGATCCACATCGGCCCCGGAACGTGGACCGAAACGCTGACGGATCCCGATGTAGCGGTGCTCACGTACGAAGGCGAGGGTTGGACGACGCAGATCACCAGCGCGGCTGCCGCGACCATCGCGCGCAACACCAACTCGATCTGCACCACGCGCTTCTTCCGCAACCTTGCGGTCATCAACACCAACGTTGCTGGCAATGGAATCTACTTCGATGGCAGCTCGTACGCGGGTGGCTACTTCGCGGGTGGGATTCTCTCGCTCGAGAACGTGTACGGGCTCGCGCAGTCTGGGTGTCCTGCGCTTTCGGTACTGTGCTCGAGCGACGTGTCGGTGGACGCTTCGTGCTCGCTGTCGATGCTGCAGGTGAAAGAGGTCGTCGCCGCCACGATCGGCGCTGCTAGGGTCAACAAGGTCTACGCGCGATGGGACACGGGCGCGACGGTGCCGACTGGCAACAAGGGCACGCTGACGCTTCGCGGAACGCGCATGACTACGTCGCTCGAGCTAGCAGGCGTCGTGCAAGCGGACGCGGACGGGGCGTGCTATGCGACGCTCGTGACTGCGGCGCTGTTGACGAACGCGGGCTCCGGTGACACCGGGTCGCTCACGTACGCCGGGCGCTGCGGGAACGTCACCGTCACGGGCCCCGCCGAGAATAAGACGATCGCGAACCTCAGCGGCGCACACTTCGAGGATTTGACCGTGTCGTCCACGTCCGGCGCTGGGCGCCTGATCGTGCACGCGCACGGCGCGTATTCGGACGGAATCATCGCTGGCGGCGCGGACGTCGATTTCGAATTCGACGGCTCGGATATCCCCGAACCTACGATGACCGCGGGCGGCGCCGTCAATCGCAGCTTCGTGCGTCGCGGGGCGATCGGCCTGATCAACGGCGCGCTGTCGTTCGCGATCAAACCGCCGTTCGTTGACGCGAACTACACCGCGCTTGTGTGCCCGCGGAGCTCGGGCACCGATTGGCGAGTCACCGCGAAGACGCCGAGCGCCGTCGAAATAACGTCGTCTGCAGTCGACGCAGGCGCAGAGCTAGTCATCTATCACCGGGCGCTGCCGCCCGCGTAAGGGAGAGCACCATGCCGGATAGCACTATGATTTCGCTTGAGACCGTGGTCTCGTTGCTGCAGGCCGCACTGCCCGCGTCCGCCGGGCCGACGCAGGCGACGCTCGAGCAGGTGCTCGCGAAGCTTTCGGACGATCCCGCGACAGCGTCGGCGCAAGCGCAGTTGCTCGCGAAGCTGTCGAGCGACCCCGCCACCGACGCCCGTCTCGAGCTCGCGCGAGCACTGCTCGCTTCGATCGACGGCAAGCTGCACGAAGACAGCAACAATGGGCTTCGCGCGCAGCTCTCGCTCGGCTACGTCGTGCCCTACGTGGCGAGCACGACGGACCTCGCCGCGACCGTGGGCGCCCCGTGCGACGGCGTCAAGGTGCCAACCGATGATTACAGCATCGCGTACGAGAGCGCGGACGGCCCTGACACGAGCCCGGGCGTGAACATCACGGACACCGTCCCAACGGTCGGCGCCGGATGGACGAACAACGGCGACGGGACGTACACCCATACCGCGGGCGGCGGCACCGCGGCGTTGACGTGGTCAAATGCGCTCACGATCGGCGCGAAGGTGCTCTCGAAATACACGGTAGCGAGTATGACCGCGGGCACGATCACGGCGAAGGCTGGCACGGCGGCAGGCGCGGCGACTGCGGCGGACGCGGCCGTGCGTGAGTCGCTGACGACGGCGGGGACGCGCGACTTCACGCTCGTGCCGACTGACACGTTCAACGGCGTCGTGTCGCTGATCGACGTGCTTCCCGTGTCGGAAAAGCTCAAGGCGGGCGTGTTCAACGCGATTCGCTGCTCGCGCATTCTCGCGGTGTACGACGCGACCGGGACTGAGGCGGCGACCACTGTGCTCCGTCTCGGTTGGTACCGAAAGCCGACGGCGCCATGAGGTCGCTCTACCTTCCCCGCCCGCGCGGTTGGACCGTGACGCCCGACGGCGAAGTGTTGCCGCCGTCGCCGGGCGGCATCGCGTGCGGTCTGTTCGGGCATGGCATGGGTCACCCGATAGGCCAGAGTCCGGGCTCGCCGACAGACGAGTTGATTCGCGCCCTCGGCGGCGGATGGTTCGACGCGAACGTGTCGGCCACGCTCACGCCTGCGACGCAGCCGACATGGACCAACGCAGACTTTTCCGCGTGGACCGGCGCGTACCCGGATGAAACCTTGACAGGGTGGGTCAAGGCTCCGTCTCCTGGCACAGTCGCGAACCACATCGCAAACAGTCCAGCGGGATCGTTGAATATCACATCCGACGGCACCTACACCGCGGCGTCTCTGGCGAATGCCACAATCACCGGAAACAGGTATCAATTCGGAATTGCATGCACTGCGTTCGCTAGCGGAAGCGTAACGGTCTCGGGATCGGCAGCGAATTACCTAACCGTCACTGCGCTTGGAAACTACGCGGCAGAGGCAACCGCAGATAACACGACGCTTTCGGTGAAACGGGCCGTAGCGTGCGACGCTTCGGTCGACAATCTGACAGGCTCGAACCTCTCCCAAGTGTCGTGGAAGCCCAAGCTCGCCGCGCCGCTGAACCTGCTTGCGGACGGTGATGCTGAAGATCCTACGTCGGCCCTTTGGATCGACGGTACCGCAACCTGGAGCAAGGTTGCAGGAGCTAGAACCGGCGGCAGCGGATCTAGAATCGCGAGGCTCACTCGAAACACAGGAACAAACGGCTATCAGTCGTGCATGTTTGCCGGTAGAACCTACCGGATCAGAGGGTGGGCGAGGGGAGACGGAACGGCTAGCCCTAGACTGTATGATGGTACCTATTTTTGGGACGGCACGTCGTCGACCGATTGGCAATACTTCGATGTCATCCATGTTGCCGCCGGTCCGCTACTCTACTTCATCGTGAATGCCGTAGCGGGGGCCGTTGATTGGGATGACGTGACGGTGGAAGACGTTACCGACCCCTGCGGCGTCCTCGCGAACACCACGGCCGCCAATCAATGGTGGCTCTCTCAGACACTCGTGAACGGCCGCCGCGTCTTGCAGCTGGCCGACACGGACGTAGGGCTGTCCAGCTTGCCAGCGTCCGCGTGGCGGTTCTTGCACTGCGGCAGTGGCGGGGCGTTGCCGCGGTTCATGCTGACGATCCCCCTTCGTGAGCTGACGACCACGAGCACGCGCACGCTGATCGACACAACCGGAGGCGCGCAACCCGGAATCTACGCCTTCGTCACCAACACCGGACAGATCGTGGTTGCATTCTACAATGCAGCCGCGGCGCCGATTCAGACATTCACGTCCGCGGCAGGATTCATCGTTGCAGGGTCGACGGCGTGCATCACCATTTGGGCCGACGGGACGTCGCTTGGCGTACTCCGCGACAACACAACAGTAATCGGCCCGACGGCTATGACCTTCGTGCCGCAGACTGGCATTCCGGCGGCATTCCGGGTCGGTGGAACGCAGGAGTGTCTGTTGGCTCAAGTCATCCCGATCGCCGGCTACAAGGACGACACTTCCCGCGACGCGCATCATCGCGAGATTTGCGGGCAGATGGGGATCGCAGCATGAGCAAGGTATCCGGCCCCCTCGACTCCGTGCTCGCCGCTCGCGCCCTCGACGACGCGGCATCGGGCCTCGTCAAGCAAGCCGCCCCGTGCATCGCCTGCGGCAAGGTCGCGGGCCTAGACGTGGCCGACGACGCGGCCGACCTCGTGACGTGCAAGGCCTGCGGGCAGACCCAAAGCGCGCTGGGAGTCGCAACGCTCCGCGTGTATCGCGAGAAGCGAAACAAGGACGGCACGGCCGAGTGCCAGTGCACCGACGATACCGCCGCAAAGGTCGCGACGGCGAAGGCGGACGTCGCGAAGGCGGACGTCGCGAAGGCGCCCAAAGACGCGAAGGGCGTGCCCGTAGTGGACGCGACGACGGCCAAGCTCGCGGCGTGCACCGTGACGGCGGACCCGAAGCCCGCGGACGGCGGGAAGGAAGTGACGATCAAATGAGACGCTTGCTCGCAATCCTCCTCGTGACCCTCGCCGCCTGCACCCCCGGCGCGAACCCTGTCTCCCCGTCCTACCCCTGCGGTACGCGCGGCCTCGTGTGCTCAGCGGCCCCGCTGTCGTGCTGCTGGCAGGGCGACGAGTGCACGGCGGATGGGTACTGTCGACCGGCATCAACCCCGTATTTCGGCGCCAGTGCGCCGCACAAGCAGTGGAGGCACGCACCATGAGCGCAAAAGACTTCACGACGATCACGGCCTCGGGCGTTCTCGCCGCGGCGCTTGCTGCGTTCGCGCACGGCTTCGGCCTCGACGCCCCGCTTTGGGTGCCTGCGGTCGTGCCGCTTGCGACAGGCGCCGTGCTCGCCGGCCTGCGCGCGTACGTCGCGATCCGCGGGGCTGCGAACACGACCGTCGACGAACGGCTCGACGCTGCCGAAGACGCGATCGCCGCGCTGCGCGCCGTGGTGAAGAAATGAGCACGGACGAAATCGACCGGATCGAAGCGCTCGAGCGCCACGTCGCCGAGCTGCGCAGCACGATCGGCACCGCGCCGAATCTCGCGACCGGCGAGCGCGGCAGCGGAATGGCGCGGGTGCTTTACGAGCTCGCGGACCGCCGAGAGACGTGGCGCCTGGCCGCGGGCATTGTGTCCGCCGCGCTGACGAGCGCAACAATCGCCGCGATCGTTTCGCGGCTCGTAGGAGGCTGACATGCACACAGACGAACGGAAGGCCGCGCTCGCGGCCGTGATCGCGGTCGTGCTTGGGCTGATCGTGGGTGGCGCGACGTTCGCGTCGGGCGGGTGCTCGCTCGCGCGGCCCGCGTGCGCCGTCGTCGACGTCGCGAACGCGGCGTGCGCGTACGTCGCGATCCGCGTCGACGACGACGGCGGCACCGTGACGATTCCGCGCGAGGCGCTGCGCGGTATGGCGCTCGGCTACGCGCACGACGCAGGCGCCGGGGGCGAGCAATGAGACCGCGCGGCCTGCTCGAGCCCACCGGGCGCAGCGCGCACGTGCTGGCGGACGTGTTCCCGGCGAAGGCCTCGACCGCCAAGCTCCGCGGGCATGCCGATATGTCTACCGCGCGCCCGCGCATCACCGATCAGCTCGTCGGTTCGTGCGCGTCGAACGCAGTGCCGCAAGCGTGCGTGCAAACGCTCGCGTACGCAGGCAAGCTGATCGGCTTCGAGCCGTCCGTCGCCGACGCGTATCGCGCAACGCTGGCGCTTCGCCGCGCCGCGGAGCACCCGCTGCTCGACGCCGCGGCGCTCGAGGCGCTGTTCCCGCTGACGGACACGGGATCGCAGCTGCTCGACGTCGTCGCCGCTGTCGAGCGCTACGGCCTCGGGCCGATGGGCGCGTGCCCCGTCGAGGGCGTGTTCACCGATTGCGATCTCGCGTCGCTCGCGCACGGCCCGACGCACGCCAGCGCGTGGCAGGGGCGCCGTCGGCTTGTCGCCGGGTGCTATCCGCTCGACCGTCTCGACGACGTCGCGGCGTGTCTCGAGGCTGGCATCGTCGTCGCGATCGGCGGCTTCGTAAGCGTGGCCGATTTCGAGGCGTGGACGCCCGAGCACGCGCCGATCGGCGTGCAGCATCCCGGGCCGGGTGGCGGGCACGCTACGCGGCTCGACGGGTACGCGTGGGTCGAGGGCGTGCGCGTGTGGCGTGGCGTCAACTCCTGGGGCGAGCGGTGGGGCGATCGCGGGTGCTACTGGTGCACCGACGCGTTCGTAGCGAGCATGTGGGAACGGTACGCGTGCGACGCGCGGCTCGTCGCGGGAGGTGCACAATGATCCGCACGACGCTGTTGCTCGCGCTCGCGCTCGCCGGGTGCACGCCCGCGGCGCCCGTCACGCCCTTAGTTCCGCCCCCGCCGGGGTGCACAAGCGGCGGCATCACGTGCGCGTGCGCGCGGCTCGATGCGCTCGGATGCGCGCAAGGTGGCGACGGATGCGAAGCGGCCTTCGCGCGCATCGTCGTCGACCGTACCGCGCGCGTGGATTTCGCGTGCATCACGACGGCGACGCGGGAATCGCTGTCGTCGTGCGCGGGAGCCGGGCCGTGCCTCTAGCGGGCATCGACGTATCGCACCACAACGGCGCCGTATGGTGGCCGGACGTGGCCGCGTCCGGCGTGCGATTCGCGTACGTGCGTACCGGCGACGGCGACGTTCGCGATCGCACGTTCGCGGACAACTGGCGCGACTCGCGACGGGCGGGCGTGCTGCGCGGCGCGTACCACTATGTGCGCCCGCACGATCCGCAAGCGCAAGCTGACGCGCTTTGCGATGCGATCGGCGCGGCTGGCGGACTTTGCGTTGACGATCTGCCGCCCGCGGCGGACGTCGAAACGCCCGACGGCAAGACTCCGCACGCCGTCGTGGAATGCGCGCTAGCGTTCGCGCAGCGCGTCGAGACGCGCCTCGGGCGGGCGCTCGTGCTGTACACAAATCCCGCGACGGCCGCGGCGCTCGGCGTCGAATTCGCGCGCCTCGCGCATCGGTACCCGACGCTGTGGCTCGCGCACTACGGCGTTCGCGTGCCGCGCGTGCCCGCGCCGTACTTTGTCGCGGCGTTCTGGCAGCACGCTTGCGACGCGGTCGTGCCCGGCGTTCGTGGCCCGTGCGACGCGAACGTGTACCCCGGCGACGAGCGCGGCCTGCGCGCGCTGATCGCAATGAGCGAGGTTATGGCGAGCTGAGGAAGGCGGGACGCGGGAGGGCGGGGGCGATGCGGACGGCTACGGGTGCATGGCTTGTGTCCTCCGAAGGTTGTCCAACGCGGTCGCGATAATCGCTTACTCAAACCAACGCCGAAGCGTGAGCCCCCATAGTAGCGCGGGGCGGGAGGTTCGTCAACGTGAGCACCGTCGTCTACCGTCATCCTACGCGCGACCCGCGCGAGACTGTCGCCCGCGCCGAGCGTGGCGCCGGCTTGTGCGCCTGCGCGCCGTTCCGCCATGCGTTCGAAGCGTGCTTGCTGCCGCTGCCGCCTAGCGCGCATTGGCCGCTCGATGTGCCTTTCGCGGTGCACCCCGACGGCACGACATCCGGCGTGTCGCTCTGCGGCGTGTTCGCGTGCTGGTGCCTAGGCCTCGACACGCGCCCGTATGTCAACGGCGCGGCGTTCGCGATGATACGGCGCGCGTGCCGCGTGGTCGACGTGCCTGCACCGGGCGACATCATCCTGACGGACACGCACGCGCGCGTGGTGGTCGAGCACGTCGCGGAGTACGGATACCTCGAGACGATCGAAGGCGGGGGCGTATGCACGCAGCGCGGCGCCGGGCACGAGGGGCGCGGCCTGCAGGCGATCGCGCGCAAGCGCGGCACGTGGCCCGCTTAGATGCCGCGCACCGTGCAACGTTGCACGGTCGCGATTGCACGAATGAAATCGCGTGTGTCCGGGGCGCTAGTGCGGTAAAAACGCCGACAGCGTGCGTCCGGGGCGGGAAATGCGTCCGTGCGTAACGTTCGTTTACGCCTCGGTTTTCCGCGTACTTAGGCGAATAACGGGACGGCACGGAAAGCGCATAGCGTTCGCGGCACGATGACCCACGCGCCCCTCGCAATGCCCCTCGCCGTCGGCGACCTGATACGATTAGACGGCGCCTTCGGCCTCGTGCTCGATGCCGAGCGTGACTGGTACCGCGTGGCGATCGCTCGCACGCAAGGCGTGTGCGTTGACTGGCGGGCGCTGCCCGCGTGCGCGCGCGTCGACAGCGTCTTCGACGTGCCGCGCGAGTCGCTCGTGGCGCTGTACGCGTACAGCGAGCAGCTCGCGCGCCGCGAGCGCGTCGGAGGCGGACGGTGAGGTTTGTAGTCGTGCTCGACGGTGGCGACGCCCGCGAGGCGTCCACGGGTGCGCCGTGGCTCGGCTTGTGCGTCGGCTGCGGCGGACCGCTACAGCTCGAGGCGATCGAGCTCGGCGAGAGCGATGCCGTGTGCGCGTGCTGCGGTGCGATTGTCGGCCGCGTCGTCGCGCCCGCGCGCCTCGATGACAACGGCGACGTGGTACCGTTGCGCCGACACAAGCGCGGCTGACAACGAAAAACGAAAGGCAAAAGAAACATGAGCATGCGCCCAACGATCGACGAAGAGCTGCGGGACTATCTGCCGCCGCACACGGACGCCGAACGCGACGCGCATCGAGCCGCGATCATGGCGACCAAGCGCGCTGACCGGCCGATCGTCGTATGGCGGGAAACAGGCTTTATCGTCGACGGCCACCACACTTACCTCGTGTGCGAGGAGAATGACTTCCCGTACGACCTCGAAATGCGCAGCTTTCCGAGCCGCGAAGCGGCCAAAGAGTGGATGCGCGACCGCCAGACCGCGCGGCGGAACATGACTGCGGATGAGGTCGCCGCGCGCGCAGCGCTCGACGGGCGCCTCGTGAAGCCGCAGACAGCGCTCGAGCGCATGGCGGCGACGGTCGCGCAGGATGAACGCGGCCTAGCGCTGCTTGCCGAGCTGGTCATCCGGCATCGTCGAACCGTCAAGGCCGCGTATTGCGCGTGGAAGGGGCGCGGAGCCGCGAAGGCGCCGCCGCGCCGCGGACGCATCGAGGTCGCGCGGGGCGCTTTCCTGGTTCTGAGTGAAGCCGAACGCGCTGCGTTCCTGGTGTGGGCGAAGGAGCAGTAGCCATGCGTGCCCGCGCTTGCGCCGACTGCGCCTTCACGGACGTGTCTCATGACGCGGAGCCCTGCCGCTCGTGCAAGCCGGTCCGCAAACATCCGAATTGGATCTCGCTGGTCGAGCGTGTGCGCAGGGACGCAGCGCTTGCGCGAGCGCGTGCGCGCCGGGCGGCGGAAGACGATCTCGAGCGCGAGGTTAGATTGGAGAGGCTCAGGGATCACGCACGCGCCAAGCGCGCTTGCATGACCCCCGAGCAGCACGAGCGAAATAACGCATACTTGCGCGCTTGGCGTGCCCGCATGACGCTCGAGCAGCGCGAGCGCGAACGCGCTCGACGCGCTTGCATGACTCCTGAGCAACGCGAGCGAAAGAACGCGCGCGATCGCGCTCGACGCGCTTGCATGACTCCCGAGCAGCGCGAGCTCGATCGCGAGCGCGAACGCGCTCGACGCGCTTGCATGACTCCCGAGCAACGCGAGCGAAAGAACGCATACTGGCGCGCTCGACGCGCTTGCATGACTCCCGAGCAACACGAGCGAGAGCGCGAGTTCAAGCGCGCACGCGAGCGCGCTCGAGGCGCTGCGCGGAAGGCGGGCGCGTGAGACCCTACCATTCCGCATCGTCGATCAAGCTCGGCCAGCGCTGCCCGCGCGCGTGGGCGTACTGCTACCTCGACGGCTTGCGCGATCCCGAGGTCGCGTGGTCCGACGTCACGCCGACGACGCCCCCGCGGCTGCGCAGCTTCGCGCTCGGCAAGGCCGTGCACGCCGTGTTCGAGCGCTACTACTGCGGCGAACCCGCCGACTGGGCGTCGCTCCCCGGGCAAATCGCGGCGAGCGGCGTCGGCAACCTGCCGCCCCGCGATGCGTGCCGCGCTGAGGTCGAGCAGCCCATCGGCCGCGAGTCGCGCACCGGGGCGCCCGCGGGGCGCGTGTTGCGCGTGCACGGCGTCGCGTGGGCCGGATTCCGCGACCTGCTGATCGACGAGACGCTGCAGGTCGACTACAAGACGACGGCGTCGATCGCGAAGTACGCGCTCACGCCCGATCGGCTCCGCGCGGACGTGCAATGCGCGTTGTACACGGTCGACGCGTGCGAGCGCTTTGGCGTCGACGCGTTCGACTCGCGCTGGCTGTACCTCGAGACGAAGCGCATCCGCCGCGCATGGCCCGTCGACGTCGTCGTCACGCACGACGAAGCGCTTGCGGCGCTCGCGCCGGCCGCGGAGCTCGCGAAGCGCCTCGACACGATCGCCTCGAGCGCGGACGCACCGCAAAACCTCGACGCATGCGCCGATTACGGCGGGTGCCAGTACCACGTGACCCAAGGCGGACCATGCGACGCGCGTCGCTCGCTGTCCGCCTATTTTGCCCAGGAGAAAGCAAAGATGACTCAGCCCGTTCCCGGCCTCGACCCCGCAAAGATCGCTGAAATGAGCGCCAAGTTCGGCGCGGTGCCCGTGCCCCCACCCCCGCCCCCGCCCCCGGCGGCGCCTGCGCCCGTCGCGCCCCTGGCGGCGCCTGCGCCCGCGTTGCCCGTCGCGGCGCCCCCGCCCCCGGCGACGGCCGCGGCGACGCCCGCGCCGGCCGTCGGCAGCGGTCGCCGAGGGCGCAAGACCGACGCTGCGCCCGTCGCAGTCGCTCCCATGCCGGCGATGCCCACCGAAGGGCTCGGCGCCGCCCTCGCTGCCGCTGCCGCGGACGTCGCGGCAGCCGAGGCCGCGCTCGACGCGGCGATTGCGCGGGCACGCGCGCTGCTCGGCGGTGCCGCGTGAACGGCGTCGACCGAATCAGCGAAGCGACGCTCGTGTTCCTTCGCAGCGCAGCGGACCGCGAGATCGATCGCGCGCAGCGCATTCTCGACGTCGCGAACGAAGACGTGCGCCGCGTGCTCGCGCTCGAGCAGCACGGCGTGCAGTGCCCACAGTCCCGCACGACGGCGCTCGAGGTGCAGCGCACCGCGGTCGCCGACCTGGCCGACGCTGTGCGCGTGCGCGTCGTGTGCGACACGTCCGCCGACGAGCTGTACCTCGCGCTCGTGGGCATGCTCGAAGAGGGGCGCGGCTAGCCATGCCCCCGGCCAACGAAGAGCGCATGATGAAATGGTTCGCGTACCTACATCTTCCCGTGTCTTTGCAGGAGATCAGCGCGCCATTTCATAACCTAGCGTGCATCATCGTACGCGACGTGCCCGCCGGCCCAGAGCGCACCGTCGCGCTTCGCAAGCTGCTCGAATCCAAAGACGCCGCGGTGCGTGCCGCGGTGCATCCGGGAGGCTGACATGTCGCGCGCAAAGATCATCACGTGCGACGCCTGCGGCGGGCAGGACAACGAGCCCGAGGACCGCCCCGCGCGCCGCGGCGAAGCGTGGGCGCACGTGTTCGTCGAGACGCTGCCGAAGCAAGCGCACAATACGCGGGCGCTTGACTTGTGCCCGGCTTGCCACGCGGCCTTGACCGTGTGGCTCGACAGTCGGCGGTCGCGCCGGGGAGACGCGGCATAGCATGGGCGCCACGGGCATCATAGCGCAGATGGCGCTCGACGAGCGACGGGAGCACCCGATGCGCGTCAGCGTGCCGTCGCTCGACGAGCGCATCGCTGCCGAAGCGTGGCTCGCGGACGGATACGTGCTCGGGCCGACGATCTGGATCGAGCTTGTCGAGCCGTGCTCCCGCGCCGTGGTGCCCGTGGCGTCGTTCTTCCCTGGTGAGGTGCGCGGATGGTAGCCGTCGAGCGCAGCGTCGAATTCGCCCGCGTCGCCGCGCTGCCGCGGCGCACGCTCTCGCTCGAGACAGCGCAAGACTGGGCGACGTTCTTGACGCCGCGGTACGCGCTACGCCCCGACGTCGCGCTTCGCCCATGGCAAGCGCAAACGATCGCGGACGCGGTCACGTGCGGTGGCTGTTGGGCGGCGCTCCCGGTGGGGCAAGGCAAGACGCTCGTGTCGTTCCTTCTCCCGACTGCAATGGGCGCAGCGCGCACGCTCCTGATCGTGCCTGGCTCGCTCGTGCAAAAGACGTACGCCGACTTCGCGTCCTTCGTTGGCGCGTGGCGCGCGCCCGTCGCGCCGATCCGTATCGAGACGCGCGAGAAGCTCGCGACCGAGGGCGGCGCCGCGATTCTCGACGAGTACGCGCCCGACCTGATCGTGATCGACGAGGCCGACGACCTGAGCAATCGCACCGCGTCGGTGCCGCGTCGGCTCGACCGATACGTGCGAACGCACGCGGTGCGCGTCGTGGCAATGACTGGCACGCCTGCGCGCAAGAGCATCATGAACTATTGGCACCTGCTGTGCTGGTGCCTCGGCGACGGCGCGCCCGTACCGCTTCGCGAAGACGAGGCGAGCATGTGGGCGCTCGCGCTCGACCATCGCCGGGAGCCTGGCGCCGAGCCCGGGCCGCTCGGGCGCACGACGCAAGCCGCGCGGGCTTGGTACCGCGCCCGGCTCGTCGAAACGCCGGGCGTGATTGTCGTCGACGAAGACAGCTGCGATGCGCCGCTCACGGTGCGCGTGCGAATCGCCCGCGAAGACGCGACGCTCGACGCGGCCTTCGAGCGGTTTCTCGTCGAGCAGGAAGCTCCCGGCGGCATCCCGGTCAGCGACCCGCTGTCGCGTTGGCTGCTCGACGCGCAGCTCGGCCTCGGGCTGTACTCGCGCTGGGCGCCGCCCCCGCCGGACGAGTGGCGCGCAGCGCGCCGGGCGGTCGCGCGCTTCGTGCGCGAGCGCATCGACGCCAGCACGCGCAGCGCGCACCCGCTCGATACCGAGGCGCAAGTACTGCGCCGGTACGCCGCGCTCGACGTGGTGCGCGCGTGGGTCGCGATCAAACCGACCTTCGCGGGCACGACGGAAACGGTGTGGATCTCGCGGGCGACGCTCGACTCGTGCCACGACTGGCTTCGCGAGCTCGACGGTGCGCCCGGGATCGTGTGGTGCGGCAGCGTCGATTTCGGGCGCGCTCTCGCGGGCGAAGCGGGCCTCGCGTACTACGGGCAACAGGGCAAGTCGGACGGTGGCGCCGCGCTGCACGCCGCACCCGAGGGCGAGTCGCTCGTGGCGAGCTGGAACGCGAACAAAAAGGGCTTCAACCTGCAGGCGTGGCCGCGACAGCTGATCGTGATGCCGCCGCAGAGCGCGAAATGGTTCGAACAGATCATGGGCCGCGCGCACCGAAGCGGGCAGCGCGAGCCGGTCGTCGTCGACGTGCTCGCGACAAGCGGGGGAACGCTGGACGCCTTCGAGGCCGCGATCGACGAGGCGGCGTCCGTGCGCGACACGGTCGCGCTGACGCAAAAGCTGCTCCGCGCGGACATCGTGCGCGCCGAGCCGCGCAAGACGGCGCGCAACGCGTATCGCTGGGCGCGCCGCGAGCGCGAAGACTAGCAACCCCGCGCCCGCGAAGGGCGCCTAACGAACGGAGAATCGCACCGTGTTTGGCAATCGCAACGCACCCGCAGCACCCGCCCCCGCCCCCGCCCCCGCACCTGGCCGCAGCAAGTACAGCGGCATCACGGCCGGCGACGCCCGCGATCCCATGCTCGGCCTCGGCACGTATCGCGTTCGCGTCATCGCGATCGACGAAGGCCGCAACCCGGGGCGCAATCGAGACAGTGTCAAGGTCCGCCTGCATGTCGTCGAGGCCGCGGAAGGCGCCGAAACGCCCGCCGGCTCGGACGTCACCGCGGTACACTTCTTCACCAACCCCGGATTGCGCGAGCTGAAGCGCTTCGCGATCCATGCGCTCGGGTGCGGGCCAACGCTCGCGCAGCGCAACGCGGGCGACACGCGTGCGCTCGTGCTCGATGGCGAGCGGCAGTACGACGGATACGAAGAGACGGTTGGCGGGCAGGGCAGCATCATCGATGCGACCGCGGGGCGCGGCAACGGCAAGGCGCCGAGCCTCGCCGGCCGGCTCGTCGACGTGATCGTATCGCGCGGGAAAGACGTGCCGGACTCGCAGTCGGGCGCGTCCACGGGCGACTACTTCCGCGTCTACACGTGGGGCGTCGTGCCCGACGCGGAGCAGACGCCCGCCCCCGCGGCCGGAGCGTAGACGACCATGCTCCGCGACCCGTGGCGAAACGAGATTGTCGTAGCGAGCTTGCTTGCGTGTGTAAAGATCGCACGCCTTGCGCTCGCATCGGTTCGCGTTCGGCGGGTGCGGAGCTTTGGCGGCCACCCGAAACGCGCCGAGGCGCGCATACCCGAACCGGAGCACCCGCCTTAGCGGTGCGCGCCCGGAACGACACCGGGCGCCTTGCTGCACGCCCGCCAACGCGGACGCGGAGCAAGGCGCACGACGCCGAACGAAAGGACGAAGATGAAGATCGCAGTACGCACCGACGCCTTGATCACGGCGATAGCGAGCGTCGCTCGCGCAGCGGACGATAACGACGTACAGCACGCGAACCGCTTCGGCGTGCACCTACGCGTCGCGGGCGGCGTGCTGACCGTCGAAGCGACCAATGGGCACTGGCTTGCGCGATCGCGGCACACGGCCGAGATCGCCGACGCGGACGGCACCACGGCGATGCTCGTCAAGCGTCCGGCCGTCAAGCCGCTCGTCGCGTGGCTCAAGTCGCGCGCGAAGGCCGCGACGCTGACGCTGATCGACCTGGCGACGGGGGAATTCGACGGCTGCGGCGAGCGCTACGTGATCGTGCCGGGGCACGACGCGTACCCGGCGTTAGACGCGGTCGTCGACATCGCGACGCGCGAACGCGTAGCGGACGTGGACGCGATCAGCGTGCACGCGGCGTATCTCGTCGACGCGCTAGCGTCTGCTCGTGACGCCGCCGGCAAAGACGCGAACGTTACGCTGGCGTTCGGCGACGCGTTCGATCCCGTACTCGTGACCGCGACGCACGCGCCCGAATGGCTGGCCGTCGTGATGCCGGTGCGGCCATGACATACGACGAAGCGAAAGCACACGCCCGGGCGCAAGCGAACGCGCTGGGCTTCGATTACGGCATCGAGCGCGATGCGTTCGGCTACCGCGCTTTCATGCTGCCGCGTCGCGAGAACCGCCGCGGACACGAGCTGCGTTGCGAGGTCGTGTCGTGCGACGACATCACGCGGGCGCAAGCGGGGCACGGGCCATGACGACGACCACGATCGACGGCGTCACCCACGTTGTGCTGACACAGCGCGAAGCGGCCGAGCTGCAGCACGCACTATGCGCAGCGCGCCCTCGCGGCACGTGCGCGACCCGCGACGGGCGCGTCGTGGTGCACGTGTCGAGCGACGCGGCGCCGGCCGGCGAAGAGCACGAGGCGATCGACGCCGACGCGGAGCACGCATGACGACGCTCGCGAAGCCGATCGCTGCTCTGTACGTCGCTACAGACGGCGCGTACTTCGGGCTCGAAGGCGTCGACCCGTGGGACGAAGCGCGCGATGCGCGCCTGTATGCCGGGCCTTGGCCCGTCGTGGCGCATCCGCCTTGCGAGCGATGGGGCCGATACTGGAGCGGCGGCCCGATGCTCGCGCGAACGCCCCGCGCGAAGAAGCTGGGTGACGATAACGGATGCTTCGCGCAGGCGCTTGCGTGCGTGCGAGCGTTCGGCGGCGTGCTCGAGCATCCGGAAGCAAGCCACGCGTGGAGACACTTCGGCCTGACGCCGCCCCCGCGTAAGGGCGGGTGGATCCCGGCGGGTGACGGCATCGGGTGGACGTGTTGCGTCGAGCAAGGCCACTACGGACATGCGGCGCGCAAAGCTACCTGGCTTTATGCCGTGCGGTGCGCGCTGCCCGATCTGAAATGGGGCTCGTCGGGAACGCGAATGCGCCTCGAGCCCGGCTATCATTCGCGCGAAGAGCGGCGTCGGGCGCAGCGCACGGGCGTATGCCAGCGACTTAGCAAGCGGCAGCGTGCAGCCACGCCCGCGCCGTTTCGCGCTGTGCTGATCGCTATGGCGAGATCCGTGGGGGCGACGCGATGACCGCCCCGGTCCTACTCGACTTCGAATCCCGCTCTCGCGCGGATCTCGCCTCGTGTGGCGGCCGGCGCTATTGGGAGCACCCGTCGAGCGAGGCGCTTGTCGCGGTATGGTACGATACCGCGACCGGCGTCGTGGGCGCGTGGACACCCGCGAGCGCGTGGCCGCACCCGGGGCGCGTGCTCGCGGCGCACAACGCCCATGGCTTCGACCGCCATGCCGCGGAGCGCTACGGCTTCGCCGCGGGCGGGTGGATCGACACGTCGCAGCTTGCGCGCAAAGCGGGGCTTCCCGGGGCGCTCGACGCCCTCGGCGAGCGTTGGGCGGGCGTCCGCAAAGACGCCGAGGCGAGCCGATTCACGCGCTCGCTGTCGAGCGTCCGGCGCCCGGCGCGCGGCGAGGGGGCGATCAGCGCCGCGGCGTGGCGAGAGCTCGACGCGGACGCGAGGCGCGAACGCGGCGCGCTGCCCGCGCTCGACGCCGCCGGCTTCGAGCGCGTCGTGCGCTACTGCGCCTCCGACGTGCGGATCATGGCCGAGACGTGGCCGCGCCTGGCGCAGTGGCTCGACGTCGACGCGGACGTCGAGCGAGTCGATCGGGTGCTGAATGATCGCGGCGTGGCGTTCGATAGCGACCTCGCGCGGGTGCTGCTCGAGCAAGACGCGCGATGCGCGGACACGGCCGTGCGCCTCGCGGCGGGGCAGCTCGGCATGACGCCCGAGGCCTGCGCCGCTGCGGCGCGGTCGCCCGCGCAATTCTGCGCGCTCGCCGGCACGCCCGACGCGCAGGCTGACACGGTCGCGACGTGCGCGCACCCGCTGGCGCGCGCGCGGCAAGCGCTCGCGTCAATCGCGAGCGGGAAACTCGCCGCGGGGCTCGCGCGGGTGCACGCCGACGGGCGCCTGCGCGACACGCTGCGCTATTACGGCGCGCACACGGGGCGTTGGTCCGGGCAGGGGATGCAGCTGCAGAACCTTCCGCGGCCGGCGCGCCGATTCGCCGACCTTCCCGCGGATAGCGCAATCCCGTGGACGCTCGACAAGGAAGGCAAGCGGCACGTCGACGTGGACGCGTACGCGGACGCGGCGCTCGCGGGCGCGGAGCTCGAGGCTGACGCCGTCGCCCTGCTCGTGCGTGCGACGATCTGCGCCTCGCCGGGCAACGCGCTCGCCGTGTGCGATTACAGCTCCGTCGAGGCGCGCGCTACGGCATGGGCCGCGGGCGACAGCGACGCGGTCGACGTCTACTTGTCCGGGCGCGACCCGTACAAGGTCGCAGCGTCCGCGATATTCGGAACGCCTTACGATCAAGTGGCAGGCTTCCAAAGACAGGTAGGCAAGGTTTCGGAGCTCAGCGCAGGGTACGGCGGCGGCCCGAACGCCTTCGCGAAGATGGCGCGCACGTACAAGCTCGACCTCGCCGGGCTCGACACACGCGGAATCGTCGACGCCTGGCGCGCGCTGCACCGCCCGATCGTATCGCTGTGGTACGCGTGCGAGCGTGCGTTCCGCGCCGCGGTAGACGGGCGACGCGCGTGGGCCGGGCCGTTTGAATTCGTGCACGCCGACGCGGATGACGCGATCGCGTGCTTCCTGCCGAGCGGCAGGCCGATCGTGTACCACAACGCCCGCCAAGACGGCAGCGAACGCCCCGGGTTGATATACCAAGGATCGGGCGGCAAAGACGATAAGTCGCTGCCGTTCTGCCCGATATGCTGGCGCCAGGCACCGCCGAAGGCGAAGGCGTGCCCGGTGTGCGACGCAGCGGCCGTGCCCCGCGTTCGCACTTACGGCGGAAAGCTCGTCGAGAACGCGATACAGGCCTTTTGCCGCGATCTGTTGGCGGATGCGCTCGTGCGCGTCGAGCGCGCCGGGCTGAATCCGGTGCTCACGATCCACGACGAGATCGTGTGCGACGTGCCCGCGGGCGCAGTGCGCGAGGCGTACGACGAGCTTCACCGCGCGATGGTGACGCTGCCGACGTGGGCCGCGGGCTTCCCGGTCGGGGCGGACGGTTGGACGGGGCGGAGGTATCGCAAATGACGACATCGCTGCGACCATTCTGGCGCTACTACGGCGGCAAGTGGCGCGCAGCGCCGCGCTATCCCGCGCCGCGGTACGGCACGATCGTCGAGCCCTTCGCGGGTGCTGCGGGGTACTCGCTACGATACGCGGATCGGCGCGTCGTGTTGATCGAGCGGGATCCGCTTGTCGCTGAAACGTGGCGTTGGCTGATCGGCGCATCGCCTGACGACGTGCGATCGATCCCGCTGACCGAAGATGCGCGGGATCTGCCCTCGTGGGTGCCGCCGGGAGCGCGAACGCTGATCGTACTGCTTCTGTCCGAAGCCAGTGCTTCCGGGCCGCGCGGGCAACAAGCACAGAGCAAGCGAGTTGCGAAAGGCGCAGCGAACGGAGAAGCGATCCGCGGCGGGGGCGAAGCGATGCGCGAGCGCGTCGCTTCGCAAGTAGACGCGATCAAACACTGGACACTGATCGAAGGCGACTACCGCGATGCGCCCAACGTCGAAGCGACGTGGTTCGTCGATCCGCCGTACGACAACCGAGCGGGTCGCGCGTACCGGTATCACGCGATCGATTACGCGGCGCTTGGCGTATGGTGCAGAACGCGACGCGGGCAGACGATCGCGTGCGAGAACGAAGGCGCCACGTGGCTGCCTTTTCGCCCGTTGTACAGCGTGACGACGCGGATGAACGGCGCAAAGGGCGAAGGCGGACGCACGTCGACAGAGGCGATCTGGCAATCGTACTGCGGGATTCGTAACGAGGAGCACGACGCATGCAAAACAAACTAACACCAGAAAATAAGGACGCAATCATCGTCGGCGTAGCGATCGCCGTGATCGGGGCGCTCGGCACCGCGATCGTCAATTGGTGGGTCGACGAGCTAAAGAAGCCGCGCAGGCGCGAGCGCGGCGAGGAGCGCGACGCGTGAACCACTACGATCGAAGCGAGACGACGGTATGCCGCGGCGCGCAGCTGTCCGGCGTCGACATGAGCGACTGCGACCTGACGGGGGCGACGTTTGACGGCGCGGACTTCACGGGGGCGAGCTTCGTCGGATGCCGCGGCGAGCTGTTCACCGAGCTAGCGGAGCTTCGGGCGGCGTACGCCGATGACGCGAAGCTGCGCAACGAGCTCGACGCCGCCGAGGCGCGAGCGGAGAAGGCCGAAGAGCGCGTCGCGGAGCTCGAGAGCGAGCTCGACGATATGCGCCTAGAGCTGAACGAAGCGCGCGAGCGTGTCGCCGAGCTAGCGGCGGCGCACGATGCGGCGCTCGAGGCGGCGCAGTGACCGCCCCGACGATCAAGATCGGCGACCTCGTCGCGGTCGATTGGAACGAAGCTACGTTCACGCTCGACGACACGGCCGAATCGGACGCCGACCATTTCGGCGTCACGACCGTCGGCTGGTTGATCCGCCGCTCGCGCGCCACCGTGTGGATCGCAAGCGAGCGCTTGCCATCGGGCGCCTGGCGCGGCGTGACGCGGATCCCGCGGCGGATCGTGACAGCGATGCGGGTGCTCGCATGACGCTCGCGCGCATCGTCTTCGCCGGCCGTCCGCCCGTCGACGCGCGCAGCGCGTGCCGCGCGCTAGCGGAGCGCGGCTCGTACTTCGGCCGCGTGCTCGACGATATCGCGCTGCACGGCGCCTGCGCCTCATCGCGCTACGACGACGCCCGCGACGCTCTGAGCGACGCGGCGCTGCTCGTGGCGTGGCCCGAAACAGCGCCCAACGTAATTGAAGCCGCGCGACATGCGGGCGTGCCCGTCTGGCACCCCGAACGCGACGGCGTGTGCCCCGAATTTCGCAACGTGCCCGACAGCGTGGGCAAGGAGACAGAAAGCATGCAGAACGGTGCAAGTGCAGTAGCGCCCCCGGCGCATCAATTCATGTGGATCGATCTCGAGACGACCGGGCTCGATCCCGCGAACGGCGTCGTACTCGAATTCGCCGTCGTGCTCTGCGAAGACGCCCGCGGTGACAACTTCGCCCCTGTCGCGCAGTACGCGGGCGCCGTGCACCACGACGCGGCGGCGCTCGACACGCTGCCGATCGATGACTTCGTCAAGCGCATGCATGACCGCAACGGCTTGTGGGCGGACGTCGCCGTGAGCACGACGTCGATCGCCGAGGTCGACGCGTTCCTCGCGGCGCTCGCCGCGTCGATCGGCGCCAAGCCGCGCGGCATCGTGATCGCGGGATCGAGCGTGCATTTCGATCGCGCGTGGATCCGCGCGCATATGCCGCTGTTCGACAGCTACCTGTCGCACCGCGTCTTCGACGTGACGACCTTGCGCCGCGCGGTCGAATCGTGGGGGCCGGCGGTCGAGTGGCCCAAGCGCGAGGCGCACCGGGCGCTAGACGATATCCTCGCCACGATCCAGGAAGCGCGCGTCGCGCGGGCGGCGCTGTTCGGCGGTGCCCCGTGATCGCGCCGTCGGGTGGCGGCCTCGCCGCGATCGACCCCGGGTACGCCAAGCGCGGCAAGGGCAGCGCCGTAGCGATCTTCGCGCACGGCCGGCTGCAAAGCGTCGACTTCGTTCGCGTCGAGGCGCTGTCGCCCGGCGACGCCACGGCGATCCGCGACACGCTGCGGGCGCTGCACGTCGCGACAGTCGTGTGGGAAGAGCCGCAGATCGACACGCGGACGCGCGCATCGACGCCGGCCGTCGTGCACCTCGCTGCGATCGGCGGAACGCTCGCGGGCGTGCTCGCCGGTATGTGCCGCGACGTGGCGCGCGTGCTGCCCGTAGCGCCTAGCGCGTGGAAAGGCTCGACGCCCAAGCCCGTGGCGCATGCACGCTTGTGGGCGGTGCTCGACGAGCGCGAGCAGCGGCTTCTCGGCGGCGACGCGACGGGGCTGGCAATCGAAGCCGCGCAACGCGCCGGGGCGCTGGCGCGCTGGGCGCGCGAGGGCGGGTCGTACTACCCCGGCGCGTGGACGCTGCACAACCTGCTCGACGCTGTCGGGATCGGCGCGTGGGCGCTGGGGCGGGTGCGCGCATGACTGCCCCGCGCGATCCCGCACGCCGCGAGGAGTATCTCGCCCGCGAGCGCGCGCGCAATGCACGGCGCGCTGCGCGACGGATACACGCGCCGACGCCCGCGCCGACGCCCGCGCCCGCGACGCCCCCGCCGACGCTCGACGACGAGCGCCGCGCCGAGCGCGAGCGCCGCGACGGCATCGGCACCCGCGCATCGCTGCGCCGGGCGCTCGCCCGCGTCGACGAGCTCGAGGGCGTCGTCGCCACGCTCGAGCGCTACACGGCCGAGCCGCTGCGCGCCGTCGACCCCGCGCCCTCGCGCCACGGGCGCCATGCCGCCGCGGCCGTCGCGCTGCTCTCCGACGTGCATGCGGAGGAACGCGTCGAGCGCACCCCGGCGATCCCGAACGAGTACAGCCTGGCGCACGCTGAGCGGCGTCTCGCGCGCTTCTTCGGCGGCCTCGGTTGGCTACTGACCGACTGCGCCCGCACGTACGATGTAGGCACGCTGGTGCTTTGGCTCGGCGGCGATCTGATCAGCGGCGATATTCACGACGAGCTGCTCGAGCGCTGCGAAGTCCCGCCCGGCGAGGCGATGCTGCGCGTGCGCGATTGGATCGCCGCGGGCATTGCGCGCGTCCGCACGGAGCACCCGACGCTCGACGTGCTCGTGCCGTGCAGCGTTGGCAATCACGCGCGCACCACGGACAGGATGCGCGCCGCGACGGGCTATGGGCATTCGTGGGAATGGGTGCTCTATAACGTGCTCGCGAGCGATTTTCGGCACGACACGCGGGTGCGCTTCCACGCTCCGAAAGACGAGCTTGTGTACGTCGACGTGCTCGACATGTCGCTGGCGTTCCACCACGGGCACCGACTGCGCTACAACGGCGGAATCGGCGGCCTCACGATCCCGATGATCAAAGCGGTGCATCGCTGGCAAGCATGGCGGGACTGCGACTTCTATTCGTTCGGGCACTTCCACACGCGGCTTGACCTCGGGCAGATCGCGGTCAACGGCAGCGTGATCGGGCCGAACGCGTACGGGCTGTCGATCGGATTCAGTCCCGACGTGCCGCAACAGTCGTTCTTTTTGCTCGACGCGGAGCGCGGCAAGACTCGCGTCGAACCGATCTGGGTGACGGAGTGATCGCGCCGCGAGCGCGAAAGGAGACAAGCACGATGAGCACGACACACGAACGCAGCACGATGCCGACGATTGACGACGAGGGCGCGGGCGCAGCGCCCGCGCGCAAGCCGCTCGCGTACCTGGCGTCGCCGTACAGCGCGCCCACGGACGCCGAGCGTGAGGCGCGCTTTCACGACGTTTGCGTTGCCGCCGGGATTCTCATGAACGCGGGACATCGCGTGCTGTCCCCGATCGCGCACTCGCACCCGATCGCGGCGCACGGGCTGCTCCCGACGGAATTCGCGTGGTGGGCGGATTATGACCACGCGCTGCTCGATCGCTGCGACGAGCTGTGGGTGCTGACGCTGCCCGGCTGGCGCGAGTCGCGCGGCGTCACGGATGAGATCGCGTACGCCCGCGCCCGCGGTATCCCGGTCAAGCTGGTGGACGACGAAACGCTCGAGGTGATGCCATGGTGACGCCGGAGCCCGCGAAGCGCGAATGCGAAACGTGCAAACACGGCCGTGTTCGCTTCTCGGAACAGCCTTGCTTCAGCTGCCGCGATGCGGAAGGTTTACCAAGTTGGGCGCCCGCTACACCCGCGAACCCGGGCGGCGTCGTCGAGATGCCCGCGGACGTCAACCCATTCCCGGCGCAAGCGAAGATCGCCGCCGATCCAGCTTGCCCTAGCTGCAAAGGCGTAGGCTGGGAATGGGACGCGCCCCGCGCATGCCGCCGCATGTGCGTGTGCACGGCGGCGATCCCCGCGACACCCGCGCCCGCCGACGTCAACCCCAAAGACCGCGTCGGCGCGACCAAGGCGCCGCTGACGCTCTTGCCGTCCGTCGCCGTGCTCCACGGCTCGCACGCCATGTCTAACGGCGCAGCGAAGTACGGCGCGTACAACTGGCGCGGGCACCCGGTAATCGCGTCGATCTACCTCGACGCGTGCTTGCGACACGTGCACGCCTGGCACGACGGCGAAGAGCGCGCGGACGACAGCGGCGTGCATCATCTTGGGCACGCGCTCGCGTGTCTCGCGATCCTGCTGGACGCGCAGGCGACGGGCAATCTCGTCGACGACCGGCCGAAGGGCGGGGGCGCGTTCGCGAAGGCGCTCGTGGACGTGAACGCCGCGATCAAGGCGAGCAAATGAAAAGCGAGGAAGAAACATGCGGGAGCTTGCGTTGTTCGCGGGCGCTGGTGGCGGAATACTTGGCGGGCGCCTCGTCGGATGGCGCACTGTCGGAGCCGTCGAAATCGGCTCTTACGCACGAAGCGTGCTTGTCGCCCGACAGAACGACGGGTGCCTCGATCCTTTCCCTGTATGGGGCTGCATACGCACTTTCGATGCGAGGCCCCTACGGGGACGGGTTGACGTCGTATCTGGAGGCTTCCCTTGCCAAGACATTTCCTCCCTTGGGCGACGAGCCGGAATGTACGGAGACACCCGAACTGGCCTCTGGCGAGAGTACGCCCGCGTGCTTGATGAATGCCGCCCCGAATGGGTATTCGCCGAAAACGTGCCTCCCCTCCGCTACACGGGACTTGGCGCTGTACTCGCTGACCTTGCCGCCCTCGGGTACGATGCTGCATGGGACACGCTTGGAGGTGACCAAGTCGAAGCGCCGACCCTGCGTGAACGCCTCTGGGTGGTTGCCCACGCCAACGGCGTGCGATTGCCACTCGAGCAGCGGATTTTGGCCGAACCGGAGCAAGCCGTCCGATCTGCGAACTTGGTGGGCGCACCATGGTTTCGGGAAGAACCTATCGCAGCGGCGTCCCGAATTCTGGGAATGGGTGATGGGCTGGCCCCTCGGGTGGACCGATTGCACGCAATCGGCAACGGGCAGATTCCAAACGTGGCTGCGCTCGCTTGGCGCCGACTAAGCTCGCGCTTGCTCGAAGCGCAGGAGATCGCATGCCCGCGCTAACCATATACCGCGGCGCCCGCGACGCCACGCCCGCGGCCCGCGACGATCTGCCGTGGCCCGCGCTCGTCGACGAGCTAACCGCGCTGCTCGCGGAACCGCCCGCGGGCGAGAAGGTCGACGTAATCGCGTTCGCGCCGCACCGACTGCGCGACGGCACGACGCGCGCCGCGGCCAACGTCGACGCGGTCACGATGCTCGCGATCGACGTGGACGGGTGCGACCTGGCTGCGCTCGACGCACGCCTCGGCGAGCTCGGTGCCGCTGCGCTCGTGTACACGTCGCCCAGCGACACGGGCGAAGGCGCTCGGCGCGTGCGCGTCATCGCGCCGACGACACGCGAGATCGCCCCCGCCGAGTGCCCCGCTACCCGGCTCGCGTTCGCCGAAGCCCTCGGCCTCGGGCCGGGGTGCGGCGTCGAGGGCGCTCTCGACGCCAGCCGCGTGTACTTCGTCGGGCGGGCGCTCGCGGACCGCGGGCGGCCGATGCCTCAAACGCCGCGCGAGTCGTGGCGCTATGAAGGCGCCCCGGTCGACGTCGACGCGCTGCTCGCGACGCCGCTACAGCGCGCGTGGGGCGCGCCGGTCGCCCCCGCGACGACCGCGCCCCCGCCCCCGCCTGGCGCGCAGCCCGACGCCGCTCGGCGCGCTGCAGCCGGCGCCGTGCTCGCGGCGCTCGGGCCGTGCGAGGCGTACGACGGGCGCAAGCACGCGCTCGTCGGTGCGCTGGGCGGCGTGCTCCGTCACGGTGGTTGGACGCGCGAGGACTGCGCCGCCGTCGTGCGCGCTTGGCTCACGGACGCCGCGGGCGCCCCCGCCCCGGGCGTGCGCGACGTCGAGGCGGGCGTCGCGTGGGCGTGCGCCGCATGGGACAAGCTTCCCGAGGAGGTGTCCGGCCGCGCCGTGTTCGACGCGCTCGCCGGGAGCTCCGTGGGCGCGGTGGTGGCCGAGGCCGCGCTGCTCCCGTGGCGCGCTCGCCGTGACGCACCCGCGGACGATGCGCCAGCGCGCCCGGCGGACGCGCGCGGCTTCCGCATCATGCGCACCGTCGACTGGCGCCACCCGCCGAAGCTCCGCTACGTCGTGCCCGGCCTCGAGCTCGCCCCGGGTAAGGTCAGCGTGATCCAGGGCTTCGCGTACACGAGCAAGACGCCCTTCGCGCTACTGCTCGCCGTATGCGTCGCCGCAGGCCTGCCCTTCCTGGGGCACCCGGTCGAGCAGCACGCCGTCGCGTACCTCGACCACGAGGGCGGCCTGTTGACGCAAGAGCGCGCCGTGCGTATCTGCGCCGGGCTCGGCGTCGACCGCGAGGCGCTGCCGCTCGAGCTGTTCCCGCCCGCGGAGCAATTCAGCGCCGAGTACCTCGACGAGCTCGAGCGCTTCGTGCGCGAGCACGGCGTGGGGCTCGTCGTGATCGACACGTACGCGAGCGCGTTCCCGGCGATCGACGGCGGATTCAACGACAGCGCATTTCGCGTGTGGGCGGACGCGCTAGGCAAGCTCGCGAACGCGACGGGCGTGCTCGTCGTGATTGTGATCCACGAAACGAAATCGGCGCACGGGCAAGACGGACTGCGCGGGATCAGCGGGCACGGGTCGCTGGCGGGCGCGGTGCAGGCCGCGATCGCCCTCGAGCGGCCGGACGAGAACACACCGAACGTCGTGACCGTGCGTTGCGCCCGGGCGACGCGGCAGGGCTTCCCCACGTTCGCCGTGCGCTGGGAGGACACGCCGTGCGAGGGCGCCCCCGACGAGCTGGCGCTTGTCGCAACACGCCAGAACACACCGGAACAGGCCGGGCGTGGCGGGAACCTATCGGCCGCGAACGCGGCCCGGCAAGATGGCGCGGCGGCAGCGACACGGGCAGCCGGCGAGGCAATCATGCGCAGCGCGCCGCGCGTCGGCCAGATCGGGCGCGGCGACCTCGTCGCGATGGGCGGACAAGGCCGCCGGGCGGGCGAGCGCGCGCTCGCCGGGCTGGTGCAGGCCGGCCTGTTGAGCGTGCTCCGACGCGACTACCAGATGACCGAAGCGGGGCGGAACGCGGACGCGCAGGCAATCGCGAAGGCGCTCGGCGTCGTGGGCGGATTCACGCGATGATGCTGTCTTACTCTCCTGCTCGCACCGAACTGCCCGGGCCGGCGCCCTTAAGGGGCGCCGACCGTCCGTGGAGCGTGTTTCTGTCGGATCGTCACAAGCTGAAAAACGCACGTAACACAAGCGATCGCAGGCCGACGCAGGCTCCCGAAATCCGGCCCGGTGAAATCGCCTCGAAAACACACCCCCGAAACAGTGCACCCCCAACGTTTTACACACAGGAGCATACATGAGCAGCACCGCCCGTGGAGCTGTACGCGCCGACCGAGACTTCTACGTGACGCCCTCCTGGGCCGTTCACGCAATCGCGCCTCACGTCCGCCTGGCGGGCGTGGTCGTCGACCCATGCGCAGGCGATGGCGCGATCCTGCGCGCTCTGCGGGAGCACGACCCGGCGCTCGACGTGCGCGGAATCGAGATCGACGCCGCCCGTGCGACGCTCGCGGGCGCGGTGTGCGCGGATGCGCTGGCCTACCCGTGGCAGGCTGGCGCGGTCGTGATGAACCCGCCCTTCGCGCTGTCGCAGGCATTCGTCGAGCGTGCGTGCGCGTCGACGCTGGGCGATGTCGCGGTGCTCATGCGCCTCGGCATGCTCGCCGGGCAGAAGCGCGCGGCGTTCTGGCGGGAGCACCCGGCGGACGTGTTCGTGCTGTCGCGCCGGCCGTCATTCACCGGGGTCGGGACGGACAGCGCCGATTACGCGTGGTTCTTGTTCGGCCCCGGGCGGGGCGGACGCTGGGCGCGCCTCGACGTCTAGCTCCTGCGCGATCACGAGCACGCGCTCGACGGCGTACTCGATCGCAACGCGGAGCGCGGGCGGCGCCTCGTGCTGCAGGGCGCGGATCGGCGTGATGGCATTGCGCAGGCGTGCGGATCGTGGCTCGTGCATGGCGACCTCCTGAAGCGTGCATGCGCATTGCGCGGGCGCGCGTCAAGCGTAACACTTCGCCGATTGTTACGTTCCTACGCCCCGCCCTCGGCGGCGTTGTCGCACATGTAGGACAAGGGGGTATATGGGTGCCGACCCCACGAGGAGAAG
>JAEHJW020008299.1_pt1 | contig 46748 bp, 40 predicted proteins | sample 9271431 | NCBI WGS metagenome assembly JAEHJW02
GCGTGGAAACGCAAAGAAGTTCAGCCAAGACTACGACCTTGTTATTGGGAACCCGCCATACGGAGAGCATCGAGGAAAATATCTCGGTCTCGGAGAGGAAAAAGGAATATCAAAATACGAGGATTATTTCATTAAGCGCGGCATCAATGTGCTTAAAGTTGGTGGAAAATTGGCAATGGTAGTCCCGTCATCGTTCATTCGATCGGGAGAGAACAAGACAAAAATAGAAATCGCTGGTATTGGCAGATTGATAAATGCGTTCCGTCTTCCCAATGGTGCGTTTGAAGGTACCGACATAGGAACAGATATTGTAATATTCCAAAGAAGAGACATTAACAAGGAGATGACCGACCTTAGTTCGTTCGTCAATGACGGCTTCTTTAAGGAACACCCGGAGAATATACTCGGGAAGGCTGGCATGCGGAAAGGACAGTATGGAATGGAGCCTTATGTCAAGGGAACGCTCGATGAAGCGGTCGCTTTATTCAACCAAAATAAGGACGTGAGCGCGTCGCTCAACATTCTTAAAGAACTCGGCGTAACGGAAGATGCGGAGAATACCGAGAACGCCGTAAACGCGGTGGAGGAGGCAGGCAATGACAAAGCTGCCGAGGAGCTTGTCAAGCAAGCGCAGAAGAAGGGACGAGAGACAATTCAGAAGAAAGTCATTACAAAGACCACAAAGAATGAGGCTCCCATTTCGCTCATCTCAAAGTTTGAGGGACAATTTACCGATAAGGAAATTGCCGCGTGGAAGGATACTCTGCCGGACGGTTCGCTTCGCAACCCTGAAAAGCACGGGGATCTCGCAAACTACATGGGCGGGAAATACTATATCGACTTCAACTACGCACAGGGAGACATCTATGAGAAGTTGCACATCCTTTCCCATGACCTTGCAACCGGCAAGATAACGAGGGAGCAGTACGATAAGCAGGAGGCAAAACTTGAAGCCGTGAAGCCGAAACAGGAGCATATCAGTGACCTTAAATTGTCTCCGAACATCGGGTTCGTGAGCGATATGATCGTTGGAAAAGATGCAAACGGAGAAGACCTTTCGCTTAAAACGGCATTTTTGAACTGGGTAAGCAAGCTCCCGCGGGGAGTGTTCGGTGCATCTGACAGCTGGGAAGTTCGGGAATATGTAAACAATGAGCAGGTGCGCGGAAACGATAAAGAGCGCAACGAGCTTATTCGAGGACGACGCAAGATAACGGCAGACAATTTGTTTGCGAAGTTTTTGACCGAGGGAATGAGCGAGGAGGAACAACAGGCAGTAACGGATAAGTACAATGAGACATTCAACTTCTACCATACTCCCGACTATAAGAACGTTCCGATGTTTGCCGATGTCCATGCGACTTTCCATGGAAATCCATTACATATTCGGGACGTGCAGAAGCACGGTGTAGGAAGGCTGGTAAACAACGGAGTTGGCATATTGGCACATGACGTAGGGTTCGGCAAAACAATGTCGGGCGTGCTTGCGCTCCATGAAGTATTGAGCCGTGGCTGGGCTAAGAAACCGCTTGTCGTTGCGCCGAACGAGAACGTATACCGGCAATGGATAGATACCATTCAGGAACTCGTGCCGAACGCGAAGCTTAATCTTCTTGGGAACCTTGGCATAGATTATAAGGGAGACCTTTCGTCTCTTGAAATAGGGGAAGGAAGTATCTCATTGCTTACCTATGAAGGTTTTAAGAGGCTTGGGTTCAATGATAACACCTATTCGTCGTTAAGCTCTAAGTTTAGCTATATTTCCGATGACCTTGAAAAGCATAGGACAGAACGAGACCGACAGAAGGCGGCGGCAAAATCAGAGGAGCGGCTTGGGACAATGAAGCGCGGAACACGAGCCGACCTTTCATTCGAGGATCTCGGCTTCGACCACCTGACGTTCGACGAGGTTCATAACGCGAACCATATCGTCTCAAAGGTAAAGGTGGAAAAGGGCAAGGCTTCGGAGTTCAACCAGTTTTCACTCCGACCGTCAGACCTTGGCATAAAGACGTGGCTCGCCGCGCAATATATCCAAGAGCAGAATGAAGGGCGCAACGTCAACCTTCTTTCCGCGACGCCGTTCACGAACCACCCGCTTGAATACTACTCGATACTGTCGCTGGTAGCCGATAAATCCCTTGAAAAAATGGGTCTCTTGAACGTCAATGATTTCTTTGGAACCTTCATGGAGCCGGAAAGCGAGAGCGAGTTTAAGGCGGACGGAACTTATCAGAAGAAGACGGACATTCGCAGGTTCCGCAATTATCGCCAGTTTAGGAAGCTGCTTGATACCTACATTGATTTTAAGGAGGGAGAAGGGCATGGCATGATACGCCCGGAGCGCGTTCAGCAGACCTATGAGATACCGCAGAACGACATTGGTCTCGAAATGGAAGCCCGCGCACAGGAAATCTTTAAGGAGAATGAGAACGAGAGCGGAAAGGGCGCAAAGGTATTGCGTGCAATTTCTGAGCTTCGCAAGATAGCGTTCAGTCCGTATGCCTCGCAGTTTTCCGAAGACCTTAATCCGACCGAATATAAGAAGTTCGTAGAGAATAGCCCAAAAGTGAAGACGCTTATGGAGCTTATTAAGCAGAATAAGACTGATAAATCGGAAGCTGGACAAATCGTATATGTTGATGCGGTCGGCGTTGAGTTCTTGCCAATGATGCGCGACTATATGGTTAAGGAACTTGGGTACAAGCCCGACGAGGTGGACATCATTTCGGGAGCGACTGCAAAGCCGAAGCGTATTGAGATACAGGACAATTATAACGCAGGGAAAATCAAAGTTATTCTCGGCTCTGCCGCTATCAAGGAGGGAATGAACCTACAAGAGAACACGAGCGACCTCTATATCATGTCGTTGCCGTGGAACTTTACGCAACTTCGGCAGGTCATCGGTCGCGCATGGAGGCAGGGAAACCGCTGGGCGAACGTACGCATCAACAACCTGTTCATTCAGGACAGCGTTGACATCTTCCTTTCGCAGAAGTTGGAGAATAAGCAGAAGCGATACGAGGCAGCCATTAAGAGCGGAGACAATGAGGTTGACGTCGGGGACGTGTCGTTTGATGAGTTGAAGTTCGACCTTGTGCGCGACCCTAACGTGCGCGCGAAGCTTGAATTGGGGGCTGAAAAGGAGAGGCTCGAACAGAAAATATCGCAAGAAAAGGCGGAGCTTGCTTTTGCTACGATCAAGCTTGAAAAAATCAACGACATCTCGGCAAAAATACAACGGGATCAGGATACGCTTGACCGGTACAAGGAAGATGAGGCGAAGGCTGTTGCGAAAGGAGAGGAGTATGACGGATACTGGATTAAGCGGTATCAGGACGACATCGCGCGCGATACCAAAACATTAAACGAAGAACTTGGCAAGTTGAAAGCGAAGGGTGTTGATGTCGAGCGTCTTATGAAGATGAAGGAGGAAGGAGAACAGAAGGTTGCCAAACTCCAAGAGGAGGCGAAGTCATTGGCTGATAGTTTCGATGAGCGTGTAAAGAACCTTGCCGCGACAATGCAGCCGCGTAAGCCATACTCGCAGGGCATAATCGACGCGCTGGTAGCAGACCGCGCGGAGCAGAACAAGACGTTTTATAGCGAGCGTGTTTTGCCTACAACGAATGAAACCGTAGTAGCCGAACCGACCGAAAAGCCGATACTAAGTTCAGCTGGAAAGGTTGTAAAGACAAAAAAGACTGTTGAATTAAAGCGCCAACAGCGAACCGTCGGGGAGACAAAAGACAAAACAACATTCGCTGTATTGAACGATAGCAACCTGACGACCGAACAGAAGGTTGATAAATTGCTTGATGTGAAGCAGAACGGCAAGGAGTTTAAGGACATCGGGGAAAGAGTAGCAGGCTCGAAAAAGGAACGCGCGGTCATTCGTACCGTCATGGATCTCGGCGGAGATAGCGTATTCGCCGAAATGGTAAATCGTCTTGGCGTCGATGCGGTTGTTTCCGTACTTGATAAGAATGAGATATTGGACGAGATAACGAAGCCGGACGAGACCATAGACCAGCAAAATAATGTTCCCGCTATCGTGGCGAAGTTCAAGAGCGACGTGTATAACAGCATTGCCCGATTGCCAGTGTTCGAGAAACGAGGACGCTACTCATCGCCGACCATTGGTTTGAAGGACGGAAATACGACATCATACCTACGACCGACTACTGCGGATAAGACCTCGTTTATTAAAGCACTTAAAGCGTATCCCGAAGCATTAAAGCAGTTCGTTACCGAACTGACCGCATTGAAGACCGCCGATGAAGTGGAGCAGTTTGCACAGAAATATAGGCGCGAACTCTATACTGAATACGATAGGAGCATTGACGGCTCGGATCAGAATGGCATCGTAATAAGCACCGAGATTTTAGGCGGCGCCTCGACATTGCTTGGATATGGAAGCGAAGGGGTAAAAATAAGCGCACGAGCTGTTGGTCGTGAATTAGAGAAGGCAAAAGAGCTTAAAGACATGCTTGTTTCTGCTGAAAAAGGAGATGTTGAAACTTTTGAATACAACGGAAAGGTTCAGTATTTTGGTGTTTATGGGTACTCGCTTTCAAAGAATACCTTTGCCGAAAAATCAGAAGCATTGAAGTCTATCAAGGAAGCGCGAACGAATATCGAAGAATATATCGACCGCGTAAACAATGGTTACTCCCACTACTTCAAAGAGAAGAAGAAAGCTGAAACGACAGACATCGACATTACGCATGGCAACTTTAAGCCGCTCGAACATATCGAGCGTACAGGTACGCCGGTATCCGATGAGCGAGCGGTACCGCAGACATTGACCGATTACGGGTTCAAGTCAGTGCAGTTTGGCAACTATATGGACGATGCGACCAGCCGAGAGCATATCCGCCATACGATTGGAGCAATAGAGGACTTGGGAAAGGTGCTTAATTTGGACATTGCAAAGATGATTTCCGAGACAGGACTTTCCATGGCATACGGAGCGCGAGGAGGAGGGAAATATAACGCCCACTACGAGCCTGCCAAGAATATCATAAACCTTACCAAAGGGCGCGGAGACGGCTCTTTCTTCCATGAGTTCGTTCATTATATGGATATGAAGCTTGGAGGGCGGTACAGGGGCAAATGGAGTTCATCAAAGGACAAATGGTATCGTGGCGATAAGGTCGATGAGGCTGCCGTGCATCTCATGCAAGGACTTACCGGAAAGCGGAGCGAGAAGGTAAAGACATTCACTCCGTCCGACGATCCTTATGTAAGCGAAGGGTCTGAAATCCTTGAAAAGTTCAGGGAAGGAGTATCGCTTGAAGAAGCGATAAAAGACGAGAACAGTGCGTATCGCTTGCAGACTATCGCCGATGTTTACCGAAAATCATTCGATAAGGAGGTCACTGTTTGGAACGAGACAACCGACTTCTTAAAAGGCGCAATGCGTCTCGGAGGTGGCTATTGGGCAAAGCCCGAGGAGCTTCTTGCGCGTGCGGCACAGGCATACATCGAGGATAAAATGACCGAAGTTGGAATGAAGGATAATTATCTGACACGAACGACTATCGCAAAGGAGGGTTCGCTTAACGACGCATACCCGCAGGGAGACGAGCGTGTTCGCTTCAACAAGATGTTTGACAAACTGTTCGATGCGGTTCGTGATAAGTATCCGCAAACGGAGGTCAAACTAAAAACGACTGGCAACCCGACACCTGAATACAGGGCAAGCGATGCGGTCAAATATCTCGAAGGATTGAAGGAGCGATTGAATATCGACTTCGATGTGCATTTGGTCGCCAGCATCAGCCAATGGCAGTCGTTGAACGGGCGCGCCGAGGCATACGGAGCAATGGCAGACAACACCATTGCCATTGTCAGGGATCTCGCAAAGCATACGGCGGAGCATGAAGCGGTGCATCTTACGCTTGCCAACCTCGAACAGATACCGACGTTCAAGCGGCAGGGTATCACGCGCGATAAGGTCATGCAGTCCATGGCGGAGAAAATGGGCGTGGAATGGAACTCGGAAACCGACCATAAAATCGAGGAGGAGATCGCGCAGCGGTTCGAGGACTATACCGAAGGAAAATATGAGCCGAAGGGATTTATTCGGAGGTTCTTTGATATGCTCCGTGCGGCATTGGCGAAGTTCGCACGGGCGATAGGTCTTACGAAGGGAGACATTATCAAGGACTATTTCGACATCATGGACGAAGGCAAAGCAGTTGATGACGAAATGGTACGCCTCGAAAACAATGGCATCATGGAGAGCTATATCGACGAGGGGGACAGGATACGTCTCGGGAAAGAGGACGACATCAGACTTAAAGTGAAGGAGGAAGGAGATGCACGCGTTGCAAAACTATCTCGTGAATTGAGTGAGCTTGCCGACCGTCAGGAAGAATTGGAGAACAATACTCTTGCATGGAAGACAGACCTTGACCAAGAACTTATCCGTCGCGCGGAAGCAGCAAAGGTTGTCGATGAGACGCCTATGAACGTTAAAGAGATGTCTCGCTTCACGACGCGCACGACACCGCCACCGGGAACAATAACCCCGCGCGGAGAGCAGATCGTTGAGGAGCTTGGTTTTGAAAACCCGCAGGAAGCACAGCAAGAGGTAAGTGAATACTTGAAGCGCAAGACCGAGTTGATAGAAACGCGGAACCGTCTTAGCGCACTTCGCAGGGATATTGCAGCTGCGGTGCGCACTGGCAAGACGACCGTTCGAGCAATGCGCGATGTTGAGCGTAAGCTTAAATTGCGGAAAGCTCTATTAGAGCAGAAGGACTTTTATGTGAATATGGGCGTCAACCGTGGAAAGAAACAACAGATGAAGATGATTTGGAAGCGCGGACGGACGGTCAGCGCGACACAGGACTTCTTCGGAATTAAGGACGCTACCGCAAAGAAAATCATCGGAAACAGAAAAATCCACCTGATGAGCGAGGGCGAGTTTAATGACTTCTTGCAGGAGTTTGCCAACAAGGCACAGGACGCAAAGACGATGTTCGATGCACAGGACGAAGTGAGAGCGTTAATAGCCACAAAACAGCTCGGAAAGGTTGATAATCTCCGCAAGGCAATGGGTCTGCCGCCGATCGACAAGATGACAGACGAACAGGCGAACCGCCTCGTAGATGCACTTACCAAGTATCAAATTGGCGATGTGTTTCTTACCCAACGAGAAATCGAGACTGTGCATCGGACGCAATGGGGAGAAGTTAAGACCGAACGCGAATTACTTGCGAAACTTAAAGAGCATACCGGTACAGGTATTGAAGAATTGAAGACGCTTACCGCTCCGGCGAATGGAGGACATTATACTCCATGGATCAAGCTTGCCCGTTCGCACCCGTTCTATAACTGGCTTGTTGGAAAGCGTGTTGAGACCGCAATTAAAGCGGAGCGCGAGTTCATGGCTATCGAACATGAAGTGAACGGTCTTGTGAGTGAAGCTCGAATGAGCCGTCGCAAGAAAATGGGTATCACTGATTTGGCAAAGGACATCTTGGTTCCTACCGATGAGATCGTACACAATTATTTGGAAGCAAAGGACAAGGAGACGTATGCCAAGAAGTTCGAGATGACTGATGCTGAATTGAAGCTCGCCGATTATGTCATAAACCTCTATCATTCCGCGTACGAATATATGAAGTCGGAGTACGGAATGAAGGAGAGACAGAATTATATCACACATATACGACGCAATTTCTTTGAAGCGTTGAAAGAAGGCGGCATCACGGAAGCATTTAGGGAATTGTGGTCTTCACAGAAAGAGGAGGAGGCAGGTTTGAAGATATTGGACGATGAGACAGGCGACATCGTTGCGTTCGAGAAGTTCTTTGGATACGCATTACAGCGTTCAGGAGCAATTATGCCGTCCAAAAATATCGCACGCTCGACTGGCGCATACTTCCAAGCGTTCACGAAAAAGAAGGCAATGGACGAGTTCATTCCCGAGGCAATGGTCGCATTACAGGCGCATAAGGCTGTTGTTGGGAAGACCGCAAAGGGTTTGACGCTCGACCCAACGCTCGAAAAGTTTGTAAAGAAGTTCCTTAACGACGCAAAGGGTCGCAAGATTTGGTTTGGAACAAAACAAGGGTCGAAAGAAGATATTGCTGTCCGAGCGGCTACCACATGGATCACGGTAAAATATCTCGGTTTGAACGTCGCTTCTTCATTGGCAAACATGATAGGCGATTTCGTTGCCGTAAGTTGGGAACTTTCCTTGAAGGAGGAGGCGCGTGGTATTGCACGTTCGTTCAACTTGCCAAAGGTGCATGAGGTCAATAAGGAGTTTCGGTTCTTTACTGGTAGAAATCCGATTGTCGAGTTGTTTGACCCGAAATATAGCGTCCCGCAGCAGGGTCTTAAAGCGCTGATGACCCTCATGGGATTTGCTTCGTTCCAATCCAATAAGTTCTTCCTACGATCGAAGATGACGGAGGAGGAGTGGAGAACGGGCGTTATCGAAGATGCACGGCTCAAAGAGCTTGCGCTTTCATTGTCTCGCGTAAAGCCCGATAAGTTCTATGTCCGTTCATTGGCTGGAAACACAACGGTTGGTCGTGCAAACTTCCAATTTGGCGCATGGGCGGTAGCCGTATTTAACACTATCGTGAGCGACGCAAAGGTGGCTGGAAGCAGAATAAAGAATGAGAAGTCATGGGATAGTGTCAAGTCGGAGGAGGCACAAAAACTTGCCAAGCTTGTCTTAATGATCGGTATTGGGGCGTTCCTTGCTTCACTCATCAATGTAGATAAGAACGACAATAGCTTCCGTGGACGTTTGATGCGGAAGGCGCAAGGAGAATTACAGACACTTTTTCAAGCGCTCCAATTTGTAACGAACCCGGGCAACTATATGCTTGTCGTTCAGGAAGCCGTAAAATGGGTAAATGTCGTTCAGCTCTTGATGACCCAGCAGAAATACAAAGAAGACGGGAAAGGCTATGGTATCGGAGACCCGATGTGGGAGGAGGCATTGCGTAGGTTGGTAACACCTTCCGTATTGCGACAGATGATGCCCGAGGAAAAGCAGAATACAAAATTAGACCTCATCAATGAGGCTATAAAGAAAGGAGATGTCGCCAGTCAGGCAGCGAGTATCGCAGAGACGATAAACCCCGAAGGTTGGAACAACACAAAAGAAACACGCGACGCAAAGAAGCAGGCACTTTACCAAAAGACGAAGATAGGAGAGATCAAAGCAGCCGCACACTTCCAAGAAAAATATGCCAATAACGGCGCCGGACAAATCATTTTCAACGAGAGCAATAGTGACAAACAGGTTGAAAAAGTGATACAATATGGCAAGGAAGTCGGTATGGATAAAATGGTTCAGGAGGTAAAAGACCTATACCGAGACAAGAAACTTTGCTCAAATGTAGCAAAAGGTACCGGGTGCCTCGTGTCGGGAGCGCTCTTCAAAAAAATAATCATAGCAAAAAAGAAGCAATGAAGGTTTTATTTGTAAGAAATATAAACTACGTTCCTGACGGTGCAGACGAAGCGGTCGCCATTGATACCATTCAAAAGGCGACTGGCTTGACCGTCGAAGTTGAGACGATAGACGTCGTACTTCCAACCATTTATAAATCGTTCGACGCAACGTCGTTAGTAAAGGGTTTATGGGGGCTTGACGGTATAAAACAGCAGCTCCGCGATACGCAGCAGATCCCGCAGGATTATTACCACATGGTCGTATTCTTTTATAAATCGAGCAGAACCGATGTGGCATACTGGACATATCCGAACGACTTGAATGGTTCGGCATTTATCGAGTTCCCTACAAGAGACGAATGGAAGGGAAGCGTAAAATTGGGAATGTGTCACGAGTTCTTACATGCCTGTCATCGGCTCTGTGCGTTTCAAGGCATCGTCACGCTTGACGACATGGATCGCTATGACGGCAACCTTGACCCGATGAATGGGTCAAACTACCAGCGTAACATCGGAGTGCTACAACCTTATTTCCAAAGGATAGATACTCCATTAGAAAACTGGAAGAAGCCGGGGTATATAAAGAGGTTCCTTGTACAACTACTCACTAAGACCGTATCGGTCTATAAAACACTTGCCATTATGCAACAGCAAGAATTACTGTGGGACAACCCCGCAAACGTCAGGCATTCATGTCGCGTAATCATGGACGAGTACAATCTTTCATGGGCGGAGAAAGATTTACTCTGCGCGTGCATCGAGCAGGAGAGTAGGTTTAAGGTTGGTGCTATTGGTTCGCTTAATGCAGACGGAACGCGAGACTATGGTCTTTGTCAATTTAACAACGGAGTAAACAAGGAAACAGGAGAACCGTTTTGGATAGGGAAGGGAGCAGATTTCGCAAGCATCGACGAGGTATTGGCAGACCCTTCAAAAAATGTCAGAATACTGGTGCGCGAATACAAGAAGGGAAACCTTAAATGGTGGGCTTCATATTCGACTGGCGCATACAAGCAGTTTTTACCAAAATGACATTACAGGAAAAAGCAGATCGCATATTCTCGACATTTATTCGCGTATCATACGCTGACTTTCAGGGGTATGTACATTGCTTTACCTGCGAAAAATGTTTGCATTGGAAACAGGCGCAATGTGGTCATTGGTTGAGACGGTGGTTCGGCGCGACGCGCTACCATGAAGACAACTGCCGACCGCAATGCCAAGAGTGCAACGAGTTCCGTGGCGGAATGGAGGAAGCGTTCGAGGAAGCCCTGCGATCCGACATCGGGGACGAACGAGTGGACGCGCTCATTGCGCTGTCGAAAAAGCATGACCAGTATACCGATGACGACTATCGGGAAATTATAAAGACGTATGGCTTGATATTGAAAGAGAAATACCATATACTTATATAGACCCGATATGGTCATGCCATAGGTCAGCTAACGCTGCCGATTATCCGATTAAACCGCTTAGGCGGTTTTTTCGTCGTCAACAAGTTATCCACATTGGAATGATTGTGCATTGTTTTTTGTTTTATGGTATGATGTTCGTATTCAATCCTATGGCAACAAAAAAAGACAATCCCTCATACTATGCGATAATACCCGCCGACGTCAGGTATTCAAACATTCCTGCGAATGCGAAACTTTTATACGGAGAGATCACCGCTCTTTGTAACAAGGAGGGATACTGCTGGGCGTCTAATAATTACTTTGCAAAATTATACAAAGTGAACCCGACTACCATTAGCGCATGGGTAAAAAATCTGCGCGATGAAGGGTTCATTTTTTGCGAAGTGATCGGCAAGGATAGGAAGATGATGCTTCGGGAAAAGCCGAAGCATGCTTCGGGAAAAGCCGAAGCAGATGCTTCGGGAAAAGCCGAACATAATACTACAAGGTTTAATAATACAAATAATGAGGAACCTTTGCAGAGCAAAGGTGTACCAGTTTCTGAAATTGATATACGGAAAATCATTGATGCTTTCGCACCCATAAATGGAACCTTTATACGATTTTATAAATTAAAGAAGCAACGGGAGGCAACGAAAAATCTAATACGACGCTTCGGGGTAAAAAAATTACTACAAATCGTTTCCGCGCTTCCATACACGAATGGGAAAGTATATGCCCCCACAATAACAACACCTGATCAGTTGGAAACAAAGGTCGATGCGTTCCTTGCATATTACGCAAAGGAGCGGGATAAAATTAAAAGCAAAGAAAGGGGAATAATTATATGAGGAGAACAATAGCATATCTCGTCTATACCAGTTCGATGAAAGACCCAGTACGGATAGACGAGGAGGAGTTGGAAAAAATTGCAGAGGCTGGCAAGCGCATGGGCGCATTGGTGTTCCTTAAACAAGGAGTTGTGAATACCAGCCATATCGTGAGCGTTGTGCCGGACGGCGCGCGTATCAATGAATGGCTTAGGCAATGCGATTATGGAGTAGGTCGTGGAGATATATACAAGGCGGAGGGTATAAAACCGCTTCGCCACATGTATGGAGAGAATACGCCGATCGCGTTGCTTATCGAGAAAAAGACAGAGGAGCTGGAATTGCGGTTGACGAAAGCACCCGAGCAGTTAGGAGGAGAGGGAGGATATGGTGGAGGACAAGGATAAATAAGTTTTACCACAACAGGTCTTGACAACAAAAACGTAAGGATTATAATTAAGACAGTCGATAATAAATTAACAAAAAATAAATACCTATGGCAGAAGATAAAGCATTAGTAGTGCATGCAAACATATACGAAGCGCTTGCTGCGTTTCAAGGGGAAAACCCAAAGATATTAAAAACAAAAAGGTTCGGCAATGAAGGAGAAAAGATGACGTTCATGTACGCCGATCTCGAAGAAGTCCTTAACGTGATACGACCGCTCACGGCAAAGCACGGATTGGCGTTCGCGTTCGAGGGAGAAGGAGAGAAAATGGTTTGTTCATTGTATCATTCATCTCATGGTTGGGAAGAAGCCGGTACTGCGATAGTAAAAACAACGCACCCTGACGGTCGCATAGAGGAAAATACAACCCCGTTATTTCGAGAAGTTGGAGTGCTAAGAACACTTGCTATCGAAGTTGCTCGCAAAGGAGAAAAGAAGGCAGTCGGCATCGACAGCACATACGCAAGGAAGTATATGCTTGCCGAAGTTCTTGGTCTCGCGCCTGATGATGACATGGACGCCGATATGAAGGAGGCGACAGCAAAGCAGGCAAGGAATAGCGTCGAGCGGTCATTCTTGGTCGGCATCGAAAATGCAAATGATATAGAGACTATTGAGAAACGCATCGAACTCATTAAGTCTGAAATCTATGTCGCTGATCTTGTCGAAAAAGGATTTATGCCGAAGGAAGGTGTGGACGTTCGGAATGGAAACGGGGACATGGTAAAGAGAAAGTTACCGCTTCATGGTCTTAAAGCAGACCAGTACCGCGATTTGCTTAAAATAGCAGAGGAGAAGAAAGCAAAAATTGAGGCAAAGGTCGGAACAGATGAGACATCTCCCGAAGACGGAATTGATGCAAGCAAAGACCCGTTACAATTAGGAGAAAAATAATATGGAACTTAATATCGAAGCATTTGACCCGAACATAGCGGATCTACGGAAAATGGTTGAGGACACGTCGAAGATAACGGAAGCCGACGACCTGCAAAAAGTGAAAGAAGCCCGTATTGCTCTTGGGAAGGTTCGCATTACCATAGCGAAGAAAGGGAAGGAGTTGCGCGAAGACGCGCTCTCCTTCCAACGAGCGGTAATCGACAAGGAGAAGGAACTTATCGGCATGATACAGCCGGAGGAGTTGCGCCTTAAAGGGATAGAGGAAGCCGTCGAAAAGAAAAAGGAGCGCGAGCGCAGAATGGCATTGTTGCCGATGCGCCGCGATAAGGTTGCGGGTATCGACGAAATGTATTCGTTCACGAAGGCAATAACCGACGAGGAATTGCTTTCAATGGACGACGAACAATTCGCCGCATTCTATAACCAGCTTGTAGCTGATAAAAACGAGCGAGACCGCATCGCACTTGCAGCAGAAAAACAGAAGGTAGAAGATGAAAAGGCAGAAATCGCCCGCCAACAGGAAATCAAGGACGCCGAAGAAAAGGCGCGCAAAGAAGAACAAGAAAAAGCGCAGCAGGTTGAAAAGGATCGCGTAGCTCGTGAAGCAAAGGAGCTTAAAGAGCGGAGGATAAAACTGATAACGATGCGCGGGCTGGTGTACTCATTCACGCTGAACGCATACATCGACGAGGCGACCGACAAGGTTGCGTACACGATGCAGGAAATTGAGACCATGGACGATATGGCGTTCGCCGATCGGCTCGGGATTGTCGATACGGTTTTGACCGAGGTTCGGTTGAAGCGCGAACAGGAGGAGAAGGAAGAAGCGGAAGCAAAGGCGAAAGAGGAAGCCGAAGCCGCTGAGAAAGCAGAGAAGGAACGCATGGAGAAGCAGGAGGCGTACAAGGCTTTCCTTCGGGAGCATGGGTACACCGAGGAGAACAAAGACCAGTTCCTTATCAAGCGTGAGGGCAATGTCGTAAGGCTCTATAAGTTCGTTGGAGAAATAGACTTTTATGGCGTACAGCAAAGCTAAGGAAATAATACTCGCCCGGGTGCGGACGCTCCGGGCGAAGGCAAAACAGAAGCACGCAGAGGGCGACCGCCTTGATCGAGAGGCGGACGAGTTGGAAAAAGAAGCTGAAAAAATAAATTGATATGAAAAAAAGGCATGACTGGGGGTTTGAGGTTGAGTATGGTTGTCACGATGAGGACTGCCCAAAATGTGGATTTCCTGAGACGCTTACGATATGGAAAAAGGATCGTTTCGGAGAAGGAATAGACGCATTTGTCGGTTGGGAATGTTCAAAAGGGTGTGGCTGGTATAAAAAATTAACGAAAAAACAATCTCATGTTTTATCCAACTGTTAAACCACATATCAGCCCGAGTGCGTTCGCGCAATGGCACCGTCAGCGGTCAGCATTTATTCGCTCCTATTTCAAAGGAGAGAAAACGCCCGAGACCGCTGCAATGAAAGCGGGTAGTAAGATCCATGCGCTTGTAGAGAGCGGACTTCTTGAAGTGCTACATCGCTTCAATATGTCGGAAAAAGAGCTTGTCGTCATGCTGGATAACGGCGTAAAAGTTCTTGGAAAGCCCGATAGCCATGAGGAGGGAATAGGAGAAGTTGATATGGTATCATTCGTCGATTATAAGACCGGCAAGGAGAACCATTGGACGAAGGAGGAGCTTGCAACAGACCTTAAAATGCGCCTGACGGCATGGCTCGTGTTTCGACAAACTCCTTCCGTAAGCAATGTTCGCGCAATTATCGAATGGATAGGAACCGAATGGAATGGAGAAGAATTGGTGCCTACGAATGAGCCGCATGAGTGCGTTGAGTATGTATTCACGCGCCTTGATATGGTAAGCATGGACGCAACCATTCTATCTACGATTGAAGCGGTAAATGAGGAGTACGAGAAGTTCCTTAAAATATCTGACGAGGACTTGGTAGAGGAGGCTGATGTGCTGGAATACGCCGCGCTCGATGAGGAGAAGAAGAAAATCGAAAAGAAGCAGGACGAAATCAAGGAGCGTATCGCTGCGCAGCTGGACTTTACTGGCAAGAGCAACTACGAACACCCGCTCGGTTCGTTCTACTTCACGACAAAAAAGACATACGAGTACCCCTACAATCTGAAGATTTACTATCGGGACTATGGGTTAGTTCTTGAGGACGCGGAGGAAATCGGGTTGGCGGTATCGTCGGCAAAGAAGATGTACGAACTCGACCATGATCCGATAAAGGTCACAAAATCGCTCGGGTTTCGGGCGAAGAAGGTAAAATAAAACCATGGAAAAACGCATACAAAGAACCTGTATCAACTGCGGACACCGCAAGGACATAGGGAATATGGATATTGCGTGGTGCGTTCCACTTGAAAGGTCGAGAGGAAATCAGGACAGGTATCGGTATAAGTGTAAGGTGCCATGCCCGCCTAAAATACATGACCCACGAATTATCCCTGTTTTACGAACTTTCGCAGAAGGAAATCAAACCGCCAGAATTGCGGGAGATAGAACGGAAGGAGCGTTGGCTTAAAGAGGTTCAGAAGACCGTGGAAGCCGACTGGAAGCCGAAGATCATTAAGGTCACATACAAGATATTTGACCCCGAAATAGAGCGTCAGAGGAGGTTCTTCGAGGGTGCGGTGGTAAAATACTACTGCATACAGAACGAGGACATGCTTACTGGAGAGCCTTCGAGCGAACTGTTGAAGCGTTACAGGTTGGATATACTCGACCAAGTTCTTGGCTACGACGTACATCTGCACAACCGTATCGTTCGGGAGCGGAAATCGACTACGGACTACAAGACGGTCGCCGCGTGGAACAAGTTTCTTAACCTATTGGAAGAAACGATATTCGATGCTGCGGGATACGAGTTTCCCGACAGTAAGGAGTTTTGGGAGCTGGTAAAGGCTCACGGCTATACCGAAGCCGAGCGGATCTCGGTCGAAAATCTGCAAATGAAATTAAGCAAGAAATTACCACAATGATTAACGAGATAGAAGTGTACCGGGCATATATCGAGGCGAAGTCGGCAAAGCCGAAGCGAACGGCAATGTCGGTTGCGACGCAGTTCGGGCTTTCGCGCGGGGGACTGTACGAAATTGTGAACCGCATTGAGAACGGAAATGCGTCAATGATACGGCGATGCACCGAGAGTTCGCGGCTTGACTGCCTATGGGAATACAAATACAAAGCGCAATTTCTTGCTATCCCTGACGACCGAAAGGAGGCTACGATCGAGATGCTGACAAAGTTGATTAAGGATATGTCGGCTGATAGGTTCCCGACGGTAAATATCGCTGCGCGAGTTGGTCGAGACCGTAGTACCGTAATTCATCATTTAGAAAAGAAATAATAATGGAATTATTCCCATACCAAAAAACTGCATCAACATTCTTAAAAGAACGCGGGCGCGCATATATCGCGCTCGATATGGGAATGGGCAAGACCATTACGTCACTTCACGCGGCGCATGAGGCGGGAGAAAAGCATATCCTGCTGGTAGCCGAGAAGAACGAGATCGTAAATAGTCAGAACTTCAAGAAGGAGGTTGAAAATCATTTTGACGGACTTCGGTATATCAACCTACGAGACGGTTTGCCGTGGGAAGGAGGCGGAGGTGCGCCGGGCGACGGAAGTAGAACAGTATGTGGCATCAATCCCGATGCACTCGTGAAGCTCGATCATAAAGTCATTGCCTCTATATTTGATACTATGATTATCGACGAGGCGACGCTGGCTAAGACCACAACAACGGCGCGCTTCAAGCAGGTGCATAAGATAGCGAAAGGAATGGACTATCTCATACTCTTGTCAGGAACCCCGATGATGAACGGTGCGGCGGAACTATACGCCCCGATGCTCTTAATGGAACACCCGATGATCGCGGGGAAGGGTGCAGAGGGTCGCAAGGCGTTTGAGGTCATCTTTGCCGGAGGGCATACGCGCAAGATACGAAATACTGGTAAATGGTTTCAGGACTATGTTTGGTGGGCGAAAGGGTCAAACCATGTCCGCGAGCTACGCTATTTACTTCAAGACAGGTTTTTCATTCTATCGAAGACCGAGACGGACGTATTCAAAAAGAAGGTTCGGCGCGTCGAGAAGGTTGAGATGTCAGTTCTATGGCTCGCGGAGTATATGAACGCATGGAATGAATATCTGAAAGACGCCCGGGTGCGCAATGTCGATATGGACAATATCTCCGAGCTGCGGAACCTTATCGAGAACGGGCAATGCTATCAGGTCAACTCGCGCTGGAAGGTCAAGCGGATCGCGGAGGACATCGCCAAGGGTGTGTATGGAGACAGGCGCATCGTGGTGTTTACCCTATTCGTCGAGAGCGACCAGCTCTTACAGGAAGAACTTTTAAGCAGGGGCGTATCATTCCGGACATTCGAGGAGGTTCGGGAATGGAAAGAGGGAACCGAGCAGGTACTCGTCGGACGCATCAAGGCGCACGGCAAAGGCGGAAACGTACCGGAAGCGAGCGTTGCCCTGTTTGCCGATATGGACTTCGTACCGGCGAACAATATCCAAGCGGAGAACCGCATCGACCGCCCGGAGCAGAAGAACGAAATGGAGATCGTCTACTACATCACGGAGGGAAAGGACGTGGTGGACAGCCATGTGCAAAACATCAATTACGAAAAGTCGAGCAAAATCACTAAGTTTATGAAGCCGATGACGGAAGACGAACTGCGGTTGATGCCGAAAGCATTGGAGGCGTTGCGCGAGAAGTTTCCGAAGGAGGCGGAGATATTGGGGATATGATAGAGCAAAAATACTGCGTATATTGCAGAATGTCCGAGAATGAAATACGGGCAAGAGACAGGAAGCAGGGCTATCGTGAGCCATGCGAGATGCGAGATACAAAGGTCGGTTTTCACTCATTCGGTATACGATGTGCAAAATGCAGAAACCATTGGACAAAGTGTACCTGCGAAAAAGATGAAAAATAAAGTCACAATGCACCAAGGCATCTTCTATCAGCTTTATAAGAAGCGGACAGAAGACCCGCAAGCGTATACTCCAATTTGGAAATTGATCGGCGAGGTGTTTGTTCCCGAGCTTGACGCATGGGCGTTCGTATCATACGAGGTATCGGCGAGAATGTCGGAACTCTATGCCGATAACCCGCAGCTATTCGAGCGAAGGACTACGACGGGAAAGAGCGGAAGTGTGTACTACGAATACCGTATAGCACTTGGAGCGCAGAACACGGATATAGTTGATAGCCGCCTTAAATCATTCTACGAACGAATTAAGTGTCGGCGGTAAATGTGGATAACTCTCTTGACAAGAAAATTGCATAGATTATAATAATAACAGTGGCACTCATTCAAGCCACTCCCATGCGGAACATTTAGGTGTTTCAATTACGGCTTAGAAAGGACGAACGTAGCACAGGCGCAAGTCTGAAAAGTAGTCCTTTCCCGATCCGCTACGGTCGGCAACTATGGGGGTAGGTTGAATGGGTGGCACGTTAGCAAAATCAAAGGCGTCGAAAACCTTTAATAACCTATGGCAAAATGCAAATATATAGAAAGCGACTTACCCGCTTAGAGCGGATAGAGCGGTGGCTCGAACGCAACAAAATCGTAAAGAGTATTCACACTAATTGGGATAGGGCATGCTGGGCGATAATCATTGTCGCTGCGGTATATGCTGGGTTCGTGGCAGTAACAGCCTTCGCTGCAACATCTCGGGATATAACGATAGTCGTGCCGCAGAAGCCGACAACCGTGCAAGCCGTTGTGACTGCCTACACTTCAAGCGTAGACGAGACTGATAGTACACCATTCATCACAGCATCGGGAGTACATACGCGACGCGGCATCATCGCCTGCCCGGGTAAATATAAGTTCGGGACGATCGTGGAGTTCAACGGGGTGCGGTATGAGTGTCAGGATAGAATGAATATACGATACCGTGAGGACAGCCATTTCGATGTTTGGGTAAAGACCAAAACGGAGGCATTCAACTGGGGAGCGAAGCAGGGGGAAATAGTTGTTGTGTCGGAGGAAGTGTAGTATAATGATATTACTGTTCCATGACAGAAACCAAAGGTCGGCGAAGGATAAATCAATAATTTTGCGAAACAATGGTACTCGAAAATCTTGACCAAAAGGATAAAGAAGTAATCTCGGCAATGGTAAACGGAGTGTCCGATGAGGACATTAAAGCGCAGCTTGAAGTTGACGATGCGAAGCTCGAGCAGCTCCGACCAGTAGTAGAGGAACTGTTGGCTGGAAAGCCGCAGACCGCTCCTGCTGGGAATGTTGCATCTTCTGATGCAAACTCCGCACAGCTTGGAAGCGCGAACATGCCGGAAGGAAATCAGGGGGCAGATGATGCAGGGGAAGACCAGCAGGCAGGCGATGCGTCAAATGACGCAGACCAGCAGGTTGCACCGAAGCACATTATCACGCAGGAGGACTTGGACAACAACCCGAACCTTGTAGAAGAAGGTTTGAAGGTTGGCGACGAGATCGACGCGCCGGTAAAGGAAGAAGAAGTGACTGAATAAGTTTGCTTCTATCCTCGGGAGGTTACGCCTCTCGGGATATGGAAACAAGCAACAGAACAATTAAATGCGAGGCATGTGGTGGTCAGGGATACTTTGTGGAGGATTTTCACGACCCGAATGACAGCCACGGGCATGGACAGCACGAGGAAAAGTGCGAGAAGTGTAAGGGAACGGGGGAAGTGATGCACCCGGTCATCGCGCTATGGGAGAGAGTGAAGCAGAGTAGATATTTCACTCCCTTGGTGCAGGCAAGAGTAAAGCAGAAGGTTTTGGAGGGAATGGATCTTGATAGGGCTTTGCGCAATGAGGGTTTAATGGTGCCGAAGTTTAGGAATATGTCATCGGCAAAGCAACTGTTCGAGAATGGGCTACTGGAAATTGGAGAACAACCAACCTATGGCATAGACATGGGACTGAAAGGAGCTGAAATGACCGTAGAGACGGTACAAAAGGTCGAAGGTACGGCGGAGGGGTTTATCCCTCGCCCTAAACCACAACAAAATGGCTAATAAAAAAGGAACATTAAAAAATGTCGTGATAAGCAACAACACCACTCGGAAGGACTTTAAGTACAATCTTGGCGATGTTCAGCTCAATTTCTCACTTCGTGTTGACGTGCAAACGGAACTCAAAGCGTTTAAGGAGCTAATGCTTACGGCTATCGGCGACATCGACAAAGAGATAGCGCGTTTGAAGGAGGGTAAATAATCATCTAATTAAAACAAAAAAGTATGAAGAAAATTATTATTGCAGCGTTCATTGTTTCGCTGTTCACGGTATCCGCACCGGTGCATGCGGCAACCAAGGCAGAAATCATCGCCCAGCGCGATAGCATCATTAGACAGGTAATCAGCCTGTTGGAACAGCAGGTCGCAGACTTGCAGCAGCAGTTGGCGGCATTGTCCGCGCCAGTCATCAAGCCGATCATGGCAGTATCGGACGGCTCGATGCCAAAGTTTATTACGGTTGACCCGTCAACCTCATGCTCGAAAGCATCGGCAATGGGAGCGATTGGTGTATGTGTGTCAGACCAAATGAACTCAAATATCGTTCGTGAAGTAGTTGGTGGAAATGCAGTTATATTGGCAAATGGCATAATCAAGCCACAAGACGTACAGTCGCCGCCAACGTTCGCTACAACATCGCCGAATACACCTTGTTCTGTTGCGGCAGCAATGGGAGCGCAGGGCGTATGTGTCCCGGGTATATAATAAACACGCATGGCTTGTGCCGTGCGTTGAGTGTAGATAAACATAAGACCGTCTATAGAGTGGCATACGCTGCCCATAACTGCGAGGAGGACGCAACCTCCATTCTACACTCAATGAACGGCGAAAGTCGTTCTGGACTATGTGGTCGGGGCTGGAAGGTACCTTTCAACGCAAGGCTCTAACCATAGTTCGCTGCTGTAAGCATGGTTGCACCGTCGCAAGGCGGGTAATGGGTTCAATTCCCTTCGGCAGCGTATGGATAAAAAGGCACAAAAACATTACGAGCAACTTTATGGGAGGCAATGGGACGAGTTTAATCCGGCAGAGCGCGCACAGTTCGAGAAGGCGGAAGCAGACAAGAAGCCGCGCAAGGGCGAGAAGTTGTTGAAAGAGGATCGAGTAAGATACCACCTGTTCCCGAAGAAACCTAAATATGTAGCGGAAAACGAGAGACCATAAACATAACTATTAGACCTATGAAAGTATTATCACTATTTGACGGAATATCTTGTGCAAGGGTTGCGCTTGATTATGCTGGGATAAAGGTTGAAGGTTATTGGGCGAGTGAAATAGACAAAAACGCAATAGAAATATCAAAAAGAAATTATCCCGACATAAAACATATCGGGGATATTAAGTGTGTAGCGATAGAAAAGGGAGGTGTTGTTTGGGAAGGAGGAGGATTTAGATTTTCTACCAAGATAGACCTACTTATAGGAGGAAGCCCGTGCCAAGACTTATCAATCGCAAAGCAGGGTCGCAAAGGACTAGACGGAGAAAGGAGCAGTTTATTTTGGGAATATGTCCGCGTACTTAATGAATTAAAACCAAAGTATTTTATTCTTGAGAATGTCGCCTCAATGCCGAAGGAAGCGAAGCAGATCATCACAGAAACGCTCGGGGTAGAACCGATAATGATAAACGCCGCGCTGGTAAGCGCGCAAAACAGGAAGCGACTGTTTTGGACGAACATTCCCGGCGTAGAACTCCCGCAAGACCGTGAGATATTTCTCAAGGACATCATTGAGCAGGAGGTTGACGAGAAGTATTACATCAAGGACGAAACGCTTGCAAAGATATTGGAGAAGATGAGCAAAGGGAAGCAATTGTCTCAAGCGTTCAGAATACATACGACAGACGGAAAATCGGTCACGCTATCATCGGGAGGTGGAGGAACGGGAGCGAAGACTGGGTTATATTGTCTGAACCCTGACGGTACAGAGAAATCGAAATCGAATACTATCCGAACATCGGGTAGGGGGAGCAAGTTTGGCGATAAGCACAACTGGGATCAAATTGCGGTGATTGGTAAATCAAGAGGAAAGAATGAGGGGTATCACTCAAGCGAGAAAGCTCCTACATTGACGGGTTCATCGTGGCAGTATAACAACTTCTTAAAACTATACGAAGAAGGAAGCCTATTTGTGAGAAGGCTAACGCCTATGGAATGTGAGCGGCTACAAAGCCTTCCCGATAACTACACCAAAGGGATAAGCGATAGCGGGAGGTACAAAGCGCTGGGCAATGCTTTTAATGTTGAGGTAATCGCGCATATATTAAAGAATATGGTATAATAAATCAATGAAGAAACCTGTTGCCGTAAAACAGAATGGTAGTATCCAGCGGGCGGACGTTACATTGACCCCTGAAATCGCTTGTGCGCTTGTACAGAAGATATTATCGGGCGAAACGATATATCCGCCGAGCTGCAAGTTAGAACTACTTGTAGAGAAGCCTGAGGGGGAAGAAACTATTATCCTAAGCACGAATACGCTTGCAAGGTGGGTAGAAAGGGGAAATGTGATACCGGGAAGCGGGAATGAGTTGAAGGCTGTATTGAACAAAGCGAGAGCGGATTATCGTACAAGGAAACGAGAGGAATTGAAGGATAAGTTGCTTGGAGACGCCGAGCGGGAACTGAACCGCACACTTAATATCCGTACCAACATTCCCGTAAGAGATATGTTCGGTAAGACGATAAAGAACCCTGACGGGTCTCTTGTTCGTAAGGAGAACGCAAATCTACTACGCATTAAGCTGGACGCCGTGAAGTATGTTACCGAGCGTTTAGACCCTGATACATACGGAAAGGTCGAGAAGACTGAAAATAAGCACCTTGTGTTTTCGCTGGCGGATCTTCGCCGCGCAAAGCAGGAACGAGACAATGCAACAATGTCAGAAGTGCAGGAAGCATAGAAAAACAAAGAGTGGGTTGTGTAAGGCGTGCCGTAAAGACAATCAAACAGTAAAGTTTTTTGATAATAAATATAAACATCTCGGGCATGTGACGCAGGAATTAAAAGCAGGTGCCGTAAGGATAACCGGCGGAACTGCTTAATATGACTTGCGAAAAAAAGACATTTAATTCGAGGAGTGATGCGCATCATGCGATGCGGTTGATAATGAGAAAGGGGAAACCGATGCGATGCTATCAATGCGAGTATTGCCATAAATGGCATTTGACGAGTAGTATCGAAAGTCGAGGGGGAGGAGTAGATAAACCGTGGAAACGCAAAAAGTGAGTGTTTATGCGGAAAAACGACCTCACACAATTCGTTGTGAGGCACGATAAAGGTCGAGGGCGATAGGTAGGTCATCGAAATTATGCCAACAAAACCAGTTTACGAATACGAAGGTAAGCCAGTGGGTAGGATATGGTGGAAGCCAACCATTGAGGTAATAATCATGCTTGCGATGTTCGCCGCGTTCTTTTTGTTTTCAATGTGGTGGGGAGCGCGGGAAGGACAGCAAAGTCAAAAGGTTCAGGCGGATCAGCAGGCGGTCATGTTCAGATTGCAAGAAACGAATGACAAGTTGCAAGCGAAGTGATAGACTTAAAGCAGAACATCATCAACAGACAGAACAATAATGTCCGAAATGCGGATGCTTTAAGTGCGGATATGACGAGAGGGAAATTAAACATAACAACGCAGATACACTAAAAGCGTGGCAAAAGATTGCCGATAATAGGATTAAACAATTAAAAAAATAATATGAAACATAAAAATCCCGATTGTGGAAATGTAGAAATAGGCGAAGGAAACTGTCCAAGATGTTGGCGTGATAGTTTTACTTGTGATGATAAAAGTCATCATTTTGCAGAGAATACTGATATTTGCGATTGCCGAATGTTGACACGGAGAATGGCTGAGAGCGAAGCGTTTTCTGATAGTGAGGGTTATGAAAAATGGACAGATTGTGAAAAGCACGGGGCGGTTAAAGGATTGAATTGCTCGAAATGTGAAATGGTAACTTTCGCGGGGGCGGTACCCGTCAGCTCCACAAGTAAACAAAACAGGGCAGTTAGTTGACATTGGGCGAGGGAATGTAAACTAAAATGGAGCAAACCACTACAATTCAGCGCAATCTTCAACAGATCGAGGAATGGGAAAAGGACGTGTTCCAATTCGCCGAGGAGGCATTGCACATGAAGCCGTCAGAGCCTATCGACGAGTTGCGGGGTAAGCCTATCCAGTATACGGACGGGTTTGGCAACCAAAGGACGACGATACTGTTTGATAATGACGGACGACTGGTTTATCACGACCTGTCTTTTTATTCGATAGACATGTTCAAGAACCAGTCACGAGCTGCGTTCAAGAAGTATCAAGGGACGAGGTTTACATGGCAGCAGACGGTTGAGTTCGAGGCGTACAATAGGGCAATCGGCACATTCGGCAAAGATGCGTTCAATATGGCGCTACGCTGGATAACCATTCGTTCGGGACACGGCATCGGCAAGACATCGTTCCTGTCGATCATATCACTGCACTTCCTCATCTGCATGTTTGGATCGCAGATTGGTGTGACGGCAAACACGGAAGACCAGTTAAAGGATATTTTCTTGAAGGAAATGTCTAAGTGGAAGATGCGCCTGCCCGAGTATTTACAGCAGAACATCGAGATACTGGACGACTTCGTGCGAGTGAGCGGACAAAAGGACTGGTTCCTACGCGCGAGGGTTGCTCGACCCGAGAAGCCGGAAGCATTGGCGGGATTGCATGGAGAACATATCCTTGTGTTAGTGGACGAAGCGAGCGCGGTACATAACCGCGTATTCGAGGTTATGAAGGGAGCGCTTACGGGCGACAATTACATTGTCATCTATACCAGCAACCCGACGCGCACCGAGGGAGAGTTCTTTGACAGCCAAAAAGAAGGGAGCCTATATACGCGCCTACACTTCAATTCTCGGCAAAGCCCTATCGTTAAGGAGGGATACATCGAGAAAATGGAGGCGGACTATGGGGAAGAAAGCGACGAGGTTAAGATCCGTGTGGACGGAGAGTTCGCGGGTATGGCTGAAATGGACGAGAAGGGTTGGATACCGCTATTTGCAAACATGCGGATACTATTCGAGCCTATGTTGCATCAGATAATCAACAGGGCAATCATTGGTGTTGACCCTGCCGGACAAGGACGGGACAGTTCGATAGCGGTTGCGCGGGATAACATCTATCTCAAAGAGGTGCTAAACGAGAAGACATCGAATGAGAAGGATTTGGCACGCAAGATAGAGACCATTCGGGACGTGTACAATTCAACCAGCGGAGATATTGGCATTGAGGCGTTTGGTATCGGGGCGAAGGTTGTGGCGAACGTAAGCACAAAGATGAATGACCATGTGGTAGCAATTCTGACCGATAAGCCGAGGGAGGAGACAAAGCATCTATACCACACATTCAAATCGGAGCTTGCGTGGCTGTTTAGGGAATGGGTTGCAAAGGGAGGAATTATCATTACGAACAACCAAACGGCATGGCTTCGGGAAATGGAACGCATCAAGTACAAACGGGACGCGCAAGGGCGTATCATGCTCATGGACAAGATAACGTTCAAGAAGGAGTATGGGTTTTCTCCCGATAAGTTCGACGCGGCGTGTATGACATTCTTTAAGGAGTTGCCGAACGCGCCGGTCATGCTCACGAAACAACAGTTGGAAATGAAAGAAAATGTCGAATGGATCAAACGAGCGCAAGAACCTACGAGGCAGGCGGGGATAGACGACCACTTATCCTCAATGTAAGTATGGACTTGACAAACATATAGTATTATAATTAAGGCAATGGATACCGAAACCCCAACAAAAAAGGAACGTTCAGTTGAGAACGTTGCAAACTTGGAAAAAGTTTACGGCGAAGGAGAGGCTGGCAAGGTTGAATACGAGTACGCACAGAAACTCATTCAGCAGATAGACGAAGACCTTACCTTGCGTGAGAAAAGCACGATGATAAGCAATGGCATTGCGTATTCGCAAGCGTATGCTTACAACCAGCGGAAGGGTATCAACTATTCGCCACCGCGCAACCCGGGCGATGACAGACAGGTTTCAATGGGACTGGTACACGAGAAGATCGTGTCGTTTGTTGCTATATTTTTGAAGTATGTATTCAAGCGGCGTATCAAGTGCTATGACAACGAGGGCAATTTGGTAAAGGGAATGGGGCAGATATATGACCTTGCTATTGAGTTTTCATACAATCTTGAACAGTTCAAGAAGAAACTCGCGTTGATTTATTGGGAAGTGTTTACCCAAGGCAATGCGTTCGTGCTTGAAGACTGGGAAGTGAAGATGCGCGACAATCCGGTAGCGTATAAGAAGGCAGAGAATGGCGATAAAGTTCTCGTAACAGCGGACAACATGGATTATACATACGAGTTCCTCGACGGACTGACGTATGAGAAGGGTGTTCCGGCGCAATATCGACGCGCAGTATCTATCGTATTGGACGGAAGGCAGGTCATTTTCGGGAACCCCGAGATCGAGGACTTGCAGGAACAACCACGCATCACATTGGAGCGCGAATTGACCGCGGCAGACGCAGAGGCTATCTATGGAACGCTGTCGAGGTGGTCATTTATTCCAAAGTCAGAGGAGAATATCACTGACATTGTAGGGCAGAAGTTGACGATATTCGATGCGAACAGACATAAGAAACCGGCAGATGTCTTTATTGAGCATCGTGTATTCGATAAGGAGAACAATCGGTTTAACATATTCCTAAATGGCGTATTGATGCTTCCGAGCAAGACGCCTATGACATTGTTTTATCCGAGGAACAATTACCCGATGTCGAATGTACCTTGCGAACGGTTGCGCGGATCTATTTATGCGCGTTCGGTTCCAGCAAAGACCAAGTTCAACGCAGACTTTGTTGACTGGGCATTAAAGATGCTTGCCAACAAGTTCGAGCAAGGAGTTGACCCAGCTATTCTTTCCAAGGGAAAGTACACGCTGACGAGAGATATGTTCCGTGGCGGACAGGTCACGCATGGCGTATCGAAGGAGGACTTTGAAAAAGCAGACCCTGATAATAGGGGAGTTACCTCGCAGGAAATTGGGTTTGTCGATTTGTTGAAGGACATCATCGAGACGCAGACAGTCAATCCAGTGACCGCAGGAGAGTTGTCATCGAACGCAACAGCGACCGAGATTGCTACCGTTGAGAATAACCAGCGCGATAAACTTGGCTTCCTGTTGGACGGTTTGATGACAGGGTTCATGGATATGGCGATGCGCCGCGCGGAAACGGTTGAGAGCAAGTACACGATCAAGCAGAAGGAGGCTATCGTGGACGGCAAGACCGTATCGGTATTTCAGAACTTCACTATCAACGTATCGGGCATAGAGAATGTCGTTGTGTTCGACGAGGAGGTCGGAAGTCCAGCGTATGACGTACAGGCAAAGCAAGATGAGCTGTTTGATAAGTCGCACGCCGAGAAAAAGAAAGGATTTCCTACCGAATACTATCTCGTCAACCCGACCGAGTTGCGCACGAACCAGTATGTTCTTGTCATTGAGATATTGCCGGAGCGCATCAAGGACACGCAGTTGCAGATGATACAGATGTTTGATGAGTTTACGCAGCTTATCAATATGTTCGGACGCGATGTACAGGGCGGAGAGATCAGCACCGCAGAGTTGAAGAAGGAATACTTGGAGATTTCAGGTAAGCCGGACGAACTATTTACATCGCAGATGTACAAGGAACTCGACCAGCAGGCAGCGGGAGAAGGCGCACCTACCGCGCAGAACATGGGAAGCTTCGGCAAACCAACGGTAAAAAACGCCGCGCAACAGAGCGCAGGCATCAAACAATAATCTATGAGTGATATTTCAGACTATCTATATCAACGGGGGTTAGACCTTGACCCTATAAAAGTAGAAAGCGATCCTATCCTCGAAGACGAGGATAGGTTGCGCGAGGCAGCCGATATGTGGAATGAACATCAAAACGCGCTTCGATTGGTAATACAGGCGCGGGTAAACGCTATCGGAAAACATTTGCTCAACAAAGCTATCCCACAAGAAACGATCGTATTACGCCAAGCATTGGTGGAGGTCGGTGCGATCGTAGATGATTTCGTTAAGTATTCATCCGAGTGGGAGAGGCGAAGCAAAAAGGTTGAAGACGAGGCAGAAACCCCTCCTGCCGATAACGAGGGGACATTATAATTTTCATAACAAAATGCTAACAGAAGAAGAAAAAGCAGCAAAGGCAATGGCAGAGGCAGCAGAAGGAGAACCGAAAACAGATGCCTTTGGGCAGGAAGAAGGAACCCCGCAGTTACCTAAGAAAGAAGATGAAGGAGGAGAGGGAGGAAAGAAATACGATGCAATTCCCGAAGACCACCCGACTATTGCAGCGCTTAGACAGCAGATTGACGATGTTAAGAAGGAATATGGAGGCAATTTGGCTGGACAGCGCGAGGTTATCAAGAAACTTGAAGCAACCATTGAGAGTTTGAAAGCTGGAAATGGTACGGGCGGAGGAGAAGGAGACGATGCCAATGTTTTGTTTAAGGACATAAAGTGGAGCAAGGATCTTACCAAAGAGGAACGGGAGGAAATGACCGATACCGAGATCCGACAAATGGACGAGATTGCTGAAATGAAGGTCGCGCAGAACAAGTTGTATGCCACGCAATTAGCGGGAGGAAAGAAGGAGGGCGAGGCGCAACAGACCAATTTGCAGGGTTGGGTAAAGACAGAGGCAACCGCGCTTGCAAATGGAGACATTGATATGGCAAACAAGATTATCGAAGCGGCAAAGATGTTGCAACTAGAAGGTCTTGATGAGGCAACAGTCAAGGAGCGCGTGAAAATGGCTGCCGGAATGGTACCAACTTATAAGCCGCCGAAAGAGCAGGGCGGAAAGAAAGGCGGTACGGTTGACGGTGGCGGAGGCACAAAGGAAGATCCGTTTGGCGTCAATCAAGTCGTAAAGGACGTACAAGCGAAGCGAACTCAGGGAGGTAATTATAATCTTTAATTGCTATGAATGACGAAAAAAGAGGAACAGAAGATTTTAAGGTGGGAATGGTAGACGAGAGCCTATTCCCGAAAGAGACGGGAGGAGGAACACAGTCTATCGCTCAAAGACTTTCCGCAAAGGAAGGGTCTGATATTGGAGAAGGTAGTAAGGTAGCCGAGCCAGCAAGTCCGTTGCCGTTCGACATTAACAGTTTGAGCAAGGAGCAGTTGCAGTCGCTTAAAGCAATGCTTGAAGCAACGCCTGACAGCATTAAACGTGCGAAGTCTCGACCGCTCATCGAGTTGCGAACGTATGAAGGAAAGATCGTTGTCGATTTTGGAAAGGCATATATGGGCGTCGTGCATGATGTCGCGCAGAATAGAGATGTCGAGCGACCGCTTATGTTGGTAAAGTTCCTTGGAGAAACTGAATATACGCCAGTCCAATGGAAGAAGTTTATGGATAGTGAACGGGTCGCATGTGAAGTGCTTTCTACGCGCACCGATGTGCGTGAAATATCCGAGGGAGAAACGTTTAGTCGGGAGAGTGGAAGACTTGTTGAGATGATCCGCAAGGAAACACTCGTATGGTTCTTGGTAAAATTGCCGGAAGGAAGTCCGGTGGAAACGGTCGAAGTGGAAGGTAAAGTAGCAAACGGATAACTATGACTGAAAAACGAAGGGAGGAAATAAAGCAGATTGTCGAGCGGTTCATCGAAGCGCCGCTCACGCAGACCGTCCTTGACGAGTTTTGCAAATTGAACGGATTTGAACCTACCGTTGTCGGGGAAGTGCAGGACTATATTGTGCAGGTAAAGCATGACGCTACCGTAGCACTTTTATTCAAAGAGATGCTTGCGGAGTTGCAGAACCTGCAATATACGCCTGAATATGATACGGCGGCTCATCGTAAGCAGATCAATGAGCAGAACAATGAGGTTCGAGTAAACCTCGTCAAACTCATGGAAAAGCATGCGCTCGAATACAGATTTGTATCGACCGTTGCCGATGAGTTGGGAGGATTTATCGGAGGTGTGGTCAAGTTGGCAGGACAGACAGCGTTCAACAAGGCGCTCGAAGTAATGACAGAACTTGCCCGAGAGAGGTTTGGCGCATTGCTTAACATGAAGCATGTTGCCGACTATGCGCAGTCATTGTTCGAGAAAGCCGAGCAGTCGGAGAAGAACAAAAACACTGCGAAGGAAGTTGTGCAACCAACATCTCCAACTAACGATAGTGAAGGTGGAGTGGAAGGAACACAGACTACCTAATAATAAAAATACCCTTCGGGGTATTTTTAGTTATCCACACTTGCATTACAATGCACTTAGTTTTATAATAAAGGCATAGTAGGAACACGAACCGGTGTAAGACCGACAGCAAAGTCTTCGTGTGCCGACCTTACAAACCAACCCATGAACAGAATGCGAAAGCTGGGTCATCTGTTCACCCTTCAAACCATTCCGAGTTTGCACCTCGGTCATCAACAGCAGAAGGCAACGAGAGCGTCGTTGCACTTCTGTCGAAAAGAAAGCAGCGCCGGTCTCAACCGGCATTTTTAGTAGCCGGACAATTCATATAAAACTATAAAGCAATGATTAAGCACCGAAGCGGGGAAATCTGTATCGAAGAATACATCGCCCCTGCATCAACCGCTTTTGATTTCAACGATGTAGTGACGCGTGATGCCAACGGCAAACTTGCCAAAGCGACCGCAACCACTCCGCGTTCAGAAATCCTCGGTCTCATTCAGCAGACCATTGCCTCTACCGATGCGGATTACGCAAAGGACAAGGTAGTAGCAGTAATCGTTCCGTGTGATTGCGAATGTCTCTTTGAGGCAGACGTCGATGCTGGAACGTTCACGACCGCTATGCGCGGTTTGAGGTATGACCTCAATGACGCAAACGGTATCAATGTAGGTTCACAACTTCAAAAGTCTGTCGAGATCGTGAAATATCTTTCTTCGACCAAGGCTATCATCAAGTTCGTGACCGCAGGAGACCGCATGAGGCTCGTGTCCTATCAGGAAACGATCACTCGTTCGCAATTCACTGACGGAGGAAGCACCGCAGGAACCAAGGTTCTTGGAGTGACCATTCCGGCAGGTGCAACGTTCCTCCGCACACTCATCACGGGAGTTACTGGGTTCGCCGGAGATACATCGGCAGTTGTCACTGTTGGCGACGGTTCAGATGTAGACCGATACAACACGGGTACTCCGTCGGTATTCGCAACCGCAGCAGCGGGAGCAGACGCAGGTGCGCCGTCAGGAACCTTGTTCCATAGCGCAGATGTAGCATCGCCGACCGTAACCGTCACGTCGGCAGCAGACTTTACTAACGTCACAACTGGTTCAATGGTAGTCACATTGTTCTGGTTCGAGGCAGACTAAAATCATTCACTAATCGCTATTTACAACTATGTTTATTACTACAATGTCAATGCCGGCGATCCAAGACTTGATTAAAAAGTCTTTCGTGAGTGAGACCTTTCGTCCTGCCGGAGACGTGCGCCAGCTGTTCCATAAGGAAACTGGCGATTGGTCATCAGACCGTAAGAGAGTTCAGGAAGTAGACCGCGATCGTTTCGCGGAGCAGAAGGTAGAAGGTAAGGGTTCCGTGACCCGTGGTATCTCGCAGGGATACGCCAAGGAAATTATCCGCAAGACGATTTCCGTACGACGTGTCGTTTCGGGAGAAGCCTACAAAGCTTTGACCGCACACGGGCTTGCAGAGTATGCAACGCAGACCGCAGATGACATCATCGACAAGATCGAGTTGGATATGCGGAACTTCTTGGGTTATGGCGCGGGAAGTTCATACACCGACAATGGCGGTTTTACCATTGATACGACTGTTGGAGACGGAAATCCGTTGTTCTATACGGCTCACACCTTGAAGAACAGCGCGACGACCTACTCGAATATCCTTACTGGAGCGCCGACAATTTCGGAGACGGCAATGGAAGGAGCCGAGGATTACTTCAACTATAACGTCATGGACAATAACGGTCAGCGCATTTCCATGAAAGCCAACACGATCATCACGAGCGCGAAGGCAACCATGGTAAACCGCGTGTCCCGATTGTTCGGTTCCATGTCGCCGGAAGCAATCGAAGGTACTGCCAATGCAAACGCTGGCATCATGAACACCTACAAGAACAAGTATAAGCACCTTGTCGTAGAGTTCGATGTCACTGCGTTGAATGTGACCGATAGCACCAAGTCGTTCTATTGGTTCCTCGCCGCATTGGGAGGTTCGCCGGAAGCAAGTTTCCAGTCCTATTATGTTTCTTGGCTCTCTCCGCAGGTTGCACCTGCTACGATAGATCAGGACGAATGGACTTTGGAGTATGTTGCTCGCGCAGCATACGGTATCGGTGCGGTATCCGGTAAGGGTATCCTCGTTTCCTTGGCAACGTCGTAAAGCCAACAAGCCCCCCGTCGAAAGGCGGGGGGTAAGGTAAAAATAACCATTCACTATTATGTCTGACAAAGAATACTCTTATAAGACCATGGCAGACGGCATCAAGAAGGTGACCACCGCAGGAACCGCAGTTGCTCTTGTGGCAGCATCGACCCCGTGCCGCATGGTTTCTATCCAAGCATGCCCTGAGAATACCGGGGTTATCGTCGTTGGAGCATCGACGGTAGTAGCCGCATCGGCAACCCGACGCGGTCTTGCGCTTGTTCCCGGGCAGTCTGTCGATCTGCGTGTGACTGACCTCGCATCTCTCTACATTGACGCAACCGTCAGCGGAGAAGGGGTGTCGTTCGTCTATTTCAACAACTGATATGAACAACAAATCAAATCGGTTTAAGACGGCAGGAATGTTGCTCGCAACGGTAATCATCGGTTCGCTCGGATATGGCTTTATGGCTGTAAACAGTCAACCGTTGGCAATTTGGGGAAAAGATGCTTCCGGTCATGTTGTTCTCTTTCCGAGAACGTTGACCGTAGACATCGCTTCAAGCACATTGTCGTTGGGGACAACCACGCTGAACAACTGTGTTAGCACGTCATGGAACCCGCCGTCTATCGGCACTTCCACTCCGAACGCTTCTGCAACATCTACCGACATTGCCTTTCCGGGCGCTGTCATGGGGGATAAATGTTTGGGATCATTGACAAGCGCAACCAGTTCGGCTGCGAGTGTCAACTGTTTCTTCACAGGTACCGCCACCGCCACAATTCGATTATTTAATATAGGTACGACAGCATTGGATTTGGCGACAGGTACGGCACAAGTTTGTAGGTTCAAATAGCCCGTTTACTCTGACCCGTTCGGGTCAGGGATAAGCGGGTTTAATCAATAATCATCACTACTATGCGAAACGCAATATCAAAACAAATAGCAACTGCATTGGCTCTTACGACCGATTATCAAACCGTTGCATACCCGTCAGACCTTGGCGCGGTGATCGGCAAGGGAGGTCAGGTCGTCCTTACATTTAAGCGGACGGGTGGAACGAGCATCACGTTCAGCGTCGAGGAATACTTTGATGCGCAGACAGGTTGGGTTCCGATGTCTCAAAACAGCGCGGGAACACTTTCATTGCTCGAACGGACATCGACCATGGCGACATTCTCATGGGCATTTACTACGCTTGCCGAACAGGTGCGCGTAAAGATAAAGGGCGCGGGTGGCGAAACAGCCGATGTATTACTCACCGTAGGGGAAGTCATATAAAACTATGGGATACACCGAACAACAAGCGGTAGCGGCTCCGGGGGTCTCCACAGCAGACCTTGCGGCAGCTGTACAGAACGCTACATACAATTATCAGGCTGATACGCAAGTAACCGATGCTTACGCAATCAACCCAAGTCCTGCAATAACCGCGTATGCGGACGGGCAGGAGTTTAGGTTCAAGGCGAACACCGCAAATACCGGTGCCGCCTCTTTGAACGTCAATACGAAAGGAGCCATTACGATAAAGAAGAACCACGATCAAGACCTCGCAACGGGAGACATCGAGGCTGGTTCTATTTGCGTAGTCATTTATGATGCGACGCAAGTAGTATTTCAACTTGTATCTACCGGCGCTATCAACCCAGCTACGGCGTATGAACCTGCTTCTGCTGATTTCACGGGTAAGGTTTCTGCTGCTTCTGATACGGCAGCCGGAAAGGTGGAACTTGCAACCATAGCGGAAACAACCACGGGAACTGATGCTACTCGTGCGGTAACGCCTGACGGGCTTGCAGGTTCGTCCATATTTGGCGTCAAGGCGGCTCAGATAATCATTGTCGCAGACGGTACGGACGTCGATACGACTTCGGGTGTCGGATATTTCAAGATACCAGCCGCGCTCAATGGAATGAACCTTATCCGCGCACAGGCGTTTGTTACGACCGCGGGAACCACGAACGCAACGACCATTCAGGTGCGTAACCTCACGAAGTATTCTGCAAATGATGCGCTTTCTTCGGCTATCAGCATCGCATCGGGAGCGACTGCGGGAACTGCGGGAACAGTGAATACCTCTTATGATGATGTGGCGACCGATGACAATATCAAGATTTATGTGACGGCTCAGTCTACGACGAAGCCGAAAGGTCTCTATGTTGTGCTGGAATACCAGCTTCCTTAATGTATGGCAGCAACCGTTAAAGTATTAGTCGTAGCCGGCGGAGGTAGTGGGGGAGGAAATTATGGCGATAACTCCGGTGGTGGCGGTGGTGGAGGTGGTGGCTACCTGTATGATGCGGCGTATGTTGTTACTGAACAGGCTTATTCTGTGACTGTTGGTACGGGAGGTGCTGCTGTTTCGGGTAATACACAAGGAAACCCGGGTGGCAATTCTGTATTCGGAACAATGACGGCTGTCGGTGGCGGCGGTGGAGGTATAGGAAATACCAATTTTTCTACTGCGGGAAGCAGTGGCGGATCAGGAGGAGGAGGTGGAGCAAACTCTAAAACGGGTGGATCGGGAACCGGAGGACAGGGAAATAATGGAGGGAATGCTGCGGCGACCGCGGGCGGCGGTGGCGGCGGAAGTGGCGGAGCTGGGCAAAACGCGCCAAGCGACGGTGGAACTGGTGGGGCAGGTACATCCAATTCAATTTCAGGAACCGCTGTTATTTATTCGGCTGGCGGAGGAGGTGCTGGTTATCCGAGCGGCGGAGCCGGTGGAAGTTCCGGGGCTGGGGGTCACGGCGGAGCGCAAGGGGGAGGTTCGGGAGGCGCAGGGTCTACGCCGGGTTCGGGTGGTGGAGGTGTTGCAAGTATAGGGCAATCTTCCGGCGCTGGGGCAAACGGAATAGTCATATTCTCCTACGCGACTGACGGAAGTGACGGAGTTTCAACGGCTTCGACTGGTGGAACAGTAACCACATCGGGAAACCAAACCATTCATACGTTCACGACAAGCGGGACATTCACGGTCGTACTCGCAAGTACATTCACCCCTAAGATAGTTATGGTCTAATATGTCTGAAACAACCAAACAAACAATTTCAATTTCGGTAGTAGCAACGATATGTGTTTTGCTAATCACGATAATTTTTGGTCTGTTTCAGATATTGCGATCAGCCGATGTTCAGGCATCGGTCGAACGGGATAATGCAATGGACGCTCGTATTTCAAAGGTAGAACAAATGCAGGCAGACCTTACCGAATTGAAGGTTGGGCAGGCGCAAATAATGACCGCACTGGGAATTAAACAGTCCAAAGGTCGCTAATCAATTTTTACTACTATGAATATCATCATCAAAATATATAACTGGATCGTGTGGAGTTCGGCAAACCCGGAAAAAATCTCACGGTCAATAAAATGGGGGATTGGTGCGGTGCTGTTCGGTTTCGTATGGGCTGGGTTCGATAACGATGTTATCGCTCCGATGCTTTACCAAGTGCAAGACCAAGTACCTGCAATCCTCACTGCCGCTTCGCAATTTTTGGGCGACGGTATCGCATTGTTTACTAAGCTCGCGGCGCTTTGGTTTACCCTTGCCAAGATTTGGAATACGGTAAAGGCAAAACCTTCTAATTACGAACCGATGCTATGATCGAGACATCAACACTTATTTCTGACATAAAGGGAGACTTCGAGGGAGGTTCTTCGCTTACCGTTGACTGGAATACCGTTATTCGCAGGGGTGTTCAGAATGTAACGGAAAATTGTAGACCGGATACATTAAAGCGCCTCGTGCCAATATATGGAGGTCTTGCAAAAGACCTTTTCGTGTATTATTGCCCTCCCGATGTACTTGTTCCGGCAGATATTTATGGAAATGACGGAAAGCGTCAGTTTTCCTATGTGCCGCCAAAGATGTTTTATACGCAACAAAAATCGAATGTTTATACCATTGAGTATATCAATGGCGCTCGGTTTATCATCATACGGCATGGCATATCTGCGGAAAGCATTACAATTGATGAAATGGACGCGATAGGGTTAAAAACGGGAGGAAGTCCTGCGCTCAACACGCAGAACTTTATGTCAGGAGTTGGTGCGATCGAGGCGACATTTACCGATGCAGGCATCGAATTTGGGAGCAATATGACTTCCGTTGATATTACAGACTATTTGCGCGGCATCGTCCTTGTCCCCGCATATATTCCATTGGTAAAAAATCTTGTATCAATAGAGGTTCGTTTGAAAACGACCGATGCCGATTATTATAAGGTCATTACGACACAGGACGATATTAGTAATTATCTTATAGACGGCTGGAACCAGTTACGATTTTCACTTGCAAATGCTACATCGGTTGGTTCTCCAAACCCAGCAAGCATCGTAGAGTGGTCTATTATTGGAAAGACTGCAACGGGAACAACGCTTAAAATAGTGTTTGATCGGTTCACTGTTCAGAAGTTCACGCCATATTTCTTTGAGTATTATTCCGATCGCGCTTATGTTAATGGGTTGACTGGCGAGATGTGGAAAGAAACGGTGGAGACCGCAAATAACGACAAAATAAACTTCGACAAATCAGTTGGAGGCATTTTGCATTATGAGTGTTGCATGATAGTTCAACAGTCAGCCACATTTACACAACGAGACCCTAATGCCACAAAAGGTTTTAGTTCTCAACTCGGAAGAAAATATCAGGAATACTGGGCTACTCACCCTTCTAACGAGGCTCCGTTGACATACAATAAAAGTCCTGAAATAGATATGTCTTCTGATGTTGATGCTGGCAGAACGCAAGATACCGATTTTTAATACTATGATCGTACGAAACTTCAAAGGATATATAGAGGGACAGGATATTACAAAGATACCCCCGGGGTATCTTGCTTACCCTTCCAAAAATATCATTGTTGCGAAGGAAAAGGTCATAACTCGTGGAGGAATTGAAAACGACGGAACCGCTGCCACTGGCAACAATAAGATCCATTCGGAGTTCGTATGGAAAGATGCCGTTGGTGGTGTACGTCCGATACGATGCACAGGGCAGAAGGTGCAGGTAAAATATAACGGAAAGTGGTATACCATTTTTGAGAGCCTTGATAGCGGAGTTACCCGTGTCTTTTTTGCCACATGGGTTGACGCGAATGGTGCATTTATAAAAAAGCGTCTATTCTTTGTTGACGGGAGCGCAAATCTTTACCAGTGGAACGGTGCGATAGGAGTTGTGGAAAGTTCCACTTCAAATACGGCGACCATTGCCGGCGCTTCGACATGCGTACAACTTGGTTTTGATGACGGTTCGGCGGGAACAAAGCAATCACTTTTACATTTTATCGGAAGCGCAGTGGTAGCAAATAGCACTGAATTACAAAACAATAACCCCACTGCACAGGATTTGGTAATAGACGGTACATTCGATACAACACCTGTTGTCGGAGATGTCATCATGGCAAAGCCAGTTGTATTTTCAAATGCAATAGGTGCTACGTTCATGCTTGATGCGATCTATTCGTATAAAAACCATATCATTGTCGCGAACTATGACAATGTAAGCCTTTATTTTTCAAATGTCGGGACATATTCTGCCGCAACAGGACTTGATTTTACAATGCCGTCCGCTGGGAGCAGGACTGCTTTGACTGCTATATTGCTGCGACTTGACGGCAATTTTACAGCAATGGTTTCGCGCAAAGATGTTTTGTGGGTATCTGATGCAGACGATTGGTACAAAGTAACTAAAAACAATGCGGTCAATGCGTATGGTCTTTGGGTTGACGTAGAGAAGTTTGAGCCGGGAAGCAGGAAGGGTGCGTTACCAATGGCATGCGCAAAATACAAAGGCGACATCATATACATGGCGCAGGATAAGACATTGCAGCATGTAACTTCGGTTGAGATATTGGGTACCGACGACATCAGGCAACTTTCGAGCAATATCGAGAGTTTGCTCAATCGTGTCGATATGACCGATATTAGGCTCTATTATATTGAACGGGCAATCTACATCATTTGTCCGCAGGATAGTACACTCATCATGCTCGATATGGTAGAGGGATATTTCCAACCACCGCAGATATTGCCGATCAACTGCATGAGTATTATCGACGGAATTAAATATGGTCATCATAATGCGCAAGACGAGACCTATAAATTGTTCTCGGGACGTACCGACCTTGGAACACCGCTCGAAGCGGTTATCGGGTTTGGATATATCAGTGGACAGAACAGTTTTAGGTATGTAAATCAGACAATTTTTGGAATGTCGTGTCGTCTTACGCTCGATACGAATATACTTGTTGACCACTTCTTTGAAGAAAACGGCGCAAAATCTAAAACGACAACGCAAGTAGAAGGGGCAAAAATAAAAACATTCGTTGTTGATGATGACGTCTCATGGGCTACGCACCCATACGCAGAGCGGTCATGGGGAGGTGCCGACATGGAAGTCGCGGATCTTCGCAGAGCAATGATATTCGATAAACTTGATGCAATTTCACACTTCGATTATCGTCCAACCATTACCATTTCGGGCAATGAACCAGAGTTCCATTTGCTTGGTTGGTTCGTAGACGATGCACCTTCGGATAAGAAAATAGGAGATGACTTATTCATCAAAAAATAATATAATACATATATGAAACACGTTGTCAAAGCAAAAAAAGCATATCTTAAATCTCCGCTGACCGCATCGGCTACATCGGTTGTTTTGCGATCGCTTGTCGATACCAAAGGGAATAATATCGCGCTTTCTGATTTTGGCGACTGGTTTGTTGTTGTTATAAAACAGGGAGACAATATCGAGATGATAAAGGGAAGTGGAATTACTACGGCAGCAGACGGTACGGCTACCATTACGGTCGCATCGAACGGACGTGGATTAAACCCGACCTACCCGTATGCAGGAAGTTCGTCAGGTCTTAGTTTCCAATCGGGTGCGGAAGTTATTGTTACCAACGACCCGCTTTCCATGGCTCAATTTGGAAACATCAATCTTGCAAATACATGGGCGCTAGTTCAGACATTCTCTGTTGCGCCGAAGTCAAGCATAAACGCATCAGACCCCGATGACCTTGTAAGAAAGAGCCAACTTGATGCGGCTGTTCTCGGGACATTGGACAATGCGGCATCTGTCGTGCCGGGCAATGCGGGAGAAACTCTTGCCATAGATACACTGGTATATTTTGATGCAGCGACAAGCACATGGAAAAAATGTGATGCCGACACGGCGGGAACCGTTGAGGAGATCCTTTTAGGCGTCACGAGAGGGGCTGGGACGACCGGAAACGCCATAACCAATGGTGTGACTATCTTTGGCGAACATACGGCTTCTACGGCTCTTTTTACAGCAAATACGGTCTATTACGCATCAAATACGGCAGGATTATTTTCATCGACGCCCGGAACCAATACGGTTACTTTGGGCATCGCACGAACCACGACGAAGATATATTTTGCGCCGCGCTATAATCAGCAGTTGACCGAAGACCAACAGGCTGCCTTGGCTGGTACGGTTGGAACTCCAAGCGGATCGAACAAATATGTAACCAACGATGATACGACTGGAAGTGGAAGTATTGTGCGAAGCAGTTTATTGCCTGTTGTAAAGTTTGGAGGAACAGGAGCGGACGGAGCTTTGGCAATAGCATCAGGAACGACGACCATTGACCTTGCGGGTGCGCAGGTATTTGTAAAAAACTATACGTCCATTTCCATTACGGGAACGGGCGCTTTGGCGTTTTCAAACCCACATGCGAACGGAAGTATAATTATTTTGAAATCGCAGGGGAATGTGACGGTCACTTCAAGTACGGTTCCAGCTATCGACCTTAGAAATCTTGGAGCGGCAGGAGGAGCGGCGGGAATTGATACTGCATCTGCTGGCAATTCAGGAACATCGTTCAGCTATAATCCGGGCGGAGGAGAAGGTGGAAGTCGCTCATCGCTTGGTACTGACGGAACGGGAGGAAATAGTGTCAATTCAGTGTATTCCGCATATAGAAAGATGCCTTTGCTTATTGCTGGCGGAGGTGGAGGCGGAGGCGCCGCGAATGGAGGAACCGGAGGCGCCGGAGGGCGCGGAGCGGGCGGTCTTTACATTGAATGTGCCGGCGCATTGAATATAACAAGCACAATAAATGCTTCGGGAACCGTAGGAGCAAACGCTGGAGCAGGAACATCGGGATTTAACTATGTTCAAGACGGAGCCGGAGGGGGCGGTTCGTATACTAACGGAGGAAACGGTGTGCATAGCGCGGCATCGCAGGGTGCAAGCGGAGGAGGCGGCGGCGGAGGCGGTTCTATCGTCATTCTTTATACAACGCTTACCGCAAACACAGGTACCTATACCGTAACAGGCGGCGCTGCCGGTACGAGTGTAAGCGCAGCGACAAGTGGCGCAGGAGGAGACGGTTATTCACTCGTTGCATTAAATAGTGAACTTCTATAAACCATGTACAAATATACCGTCACAACAGGAGATAGTGCTGGTCTCAATGCAATTGCAAAAAAGCATGGATTTGCGAACTATAAAGAAGCGGGCGTCACTTCCGTACCGAGTGGTAATTTTGATTTGATCCGCCCGGGCGATATTATCGAAATGGGGAACTATGACCCAAATAAGATAACGACCATTCAAAAGACTACGCCGGTCATATCGTCAACAGACAACGCGCAACAGTTTCGAGACAATTCAACCGCCCTCGCAACACAGGTCGCTTCTTTGTCGACCGTGACGAAGGACGCTACAAATGGTGCCGTAAGTGCGGTCGCATATAATCCTGATGCAAAACCTTTTGGCAAAGGAGATACTACCACCGATGCAACGGGAAAGACGGTAACAAACACGACAGGCGATCCTATTTTGGATAAAGTAAACGCATGGCAAAGTGAACAGAATGCAAAGTTTGATGCGGAAGCACAACAACGAAAAGATGAATATAGTCAACTTTTCACTACGCAACTTGCGAACATAGATGCGGCTGCCAAGGCTACTATCGACGGCATCAACGCGACTTATGATAAGCGCATCAAAGAGGAGAAGCGTATCAATACGCTTAATATAGACCGTGTAAAGGCGTACGGTCTTGGAAACGGAGGGCAATATACTCCCGTTGATTTTGGCAGTGCGATAAGCGAAAAGGAAACCGAGGCGGCAGACCATATCACGGCACTTGAAAACGAACGCACGAACCTTATTGCGCAGGCAAAGCAGGCGCAGGCAAACGGTCAGTCGGGTCTCTTGCGTCAGAAAATGGCTGACATCGACACGATCAATAACAATCTTCGTACGAGGTTGAATGATGTTGCACAGGAAAGCGAGAAGCAGTATCAACTTCTTAGAACCGTCCGTCAGGAAGCGGAAGCAAAGCAGAAGGCTGCTCTTGCCGCAATGAAGGATAAGTTCACAAATATAGCTCCGAAGTATGTAAGCGATTTTGACAAAATGGACGACGCTGGAAAGGACGCCTTTATTACGAAGATTTCCACGCAGACTGGTCTTGATTATGGAACAATTTTTGGCATCATGCACTCGGTATCCGCTACTGAAACGAACACAAGTCTCGAACAGTCCAAGAAACTCATGGACATCGCAAAGACGAAGGTGGAGATAAACAGTCAAGGCGTCATAGACGATGCTCGCAGGGCTGCCGCAGAAGCATCTCGTGCAAGCGCGGCGAAGGCATATAATGACATTGCTGTAAAGAAAGAACAGACGCGAATGGATAATGAAATACCGTCAAAGTTTAAGGACGATGCGGCATTTCAGGCAGAACGGAGCAAGTTTGTAAAGAAATGGGGCGTTACCGGACAGAAGTATTGGGACGCTATATTCTTAGACCCTGAAAGCGGAACATTCACCTATGACAAGGAAGGCGCAAGCTCCGGCAAGAGTGGAGATCCGCTCGGACTTGGTATATAATATACTATATGGACTACAAAGAGTTCTCCTCAACAATTAAGGCGAAATACCCAGATTACGCCGAAATAGACGACAAAAAACTCGCAGAAGCGATGATAGCGAAATATCCCGAGTATAAGGATAAGGTCACATTCGGAAACCCCGTAGGAGACCTTCTCAAAAAAGTCGGAGGAGCTATCATGGACAACCCCGTCGGCAATGCCGTAGAAAAAGGGGTTGATTTTGTAGGAAATCGGTTGAGCGAGAACCTTGGAGAAGCAGGGTATCAGTACAAGAAGTTCTCAAAAGAAGCAAGCGATTTTGCAAGTAAGGCAATGGAAACTCCATTGTTCGCTCCTATGATCGCTAACGCTCCCGAGAGCGAGGCGCAGGCGCGCGTAGGAAATGAGGCGTTTCAAAACGAATATAAGCAGAGCTTCGTCGGAGATGTTGATAGAAAGTTGCATCTTGCAAGTGAGGCTGCCGTATCGGGTATCACGGGAGGTATTGTGCGCCCTTCGACAGAAACATCTAAATCTGTTGCCGATAAAGTTGTTCAAGGTATCGGGAACATTATGGGGGCTGCTACCGCAATAACAAAAATATCAGATGTATTTGGTGCGCTTGCTGCTGGAAATGCTACCATTGCGGAAATCATGGGTCAGTATCCAACCGTAGCAAAATATGCTTTTCCGCTCATTAAGAACATGGCTGGATTTGATGCGTATGGTCAACTTGATCCGAATGTTCAAAATAGATTTGCGCAACTCGCTAAGGATAGCATGATGTCAATTCCATATACTGGTCTCGGTTTTATACCTAGGGCTGCTTATTCAATTCCAGCATCAGTTGGTCTTGGGTATGGTCTTGCAAAAATGGACGGCGCAAGTGATGAGGACGCCTTTATACAAGGCGGTATTTTAGGCGTCATGGACGCAATGGGTCGCGCAGGAGGAAAGGGAGAACAGTTTGTGAAGGGTCGCTATTCGGATAAGGTAATACGGAATGAGGCTATCGAAGCGCTTAATCAGTATTCGTCAACAAAGATAACAGCAAAGTCTACTCCCGAAGAAATAAAGGCGGCATATCGAGAGGCAGCAATGGCAACCCACCCTGACCGTGGAGGAAATCAGGCTGACTTCGTAAAGATACAGCAGGCTTACGACTTCTTAAACCCAAAGACAGAGGGTGGAAACTTGCAGCAGAAGCCCACTGACCAACCTATTGGAGACCAACAGAAATTGCCGACAGCGCAGGCGCTTGATCCGGAAGCAATGAAGATCAGCGTAATGAAAGACATGGAGGCTGGGAAATCTCCGACGCAAATAAAATACGAACTATCGCAGAAGATAGGAGTGGACAATGCCACCGCTCTTGTTGACGAAGTGACGGCAGGAAAGCAGGTGGCAAAGCAGGAAGTTGCGCAGGTGCAACCTACTGAACAAGTATCTGCCGAAGTGAAACCTATCGAAGTACAGGCTCCCGCAGAAGAAGCGACTGGAAAGTTACAGAAGATAGACGAGACAATATTGCAAAAGACACCGGCAGATGTTCAGGCAGAGTTTACTAAGTTGACCGAAAACCATAGTGCAAAGGTAGACGAGTTGAGCAAAAAGGTGGACGAATTGAAGACTGAAATCGAAACCTCGCCGAATGGAAGCGCGGAGAAGATGCAACTTAAAAAACAACTGACGACTGCAAAGGAAGCTGTTGCAAGCGCGGAGAGCGGGTTTACTAAGGAGATGACCGACCATGCACAGGGTATGCGTGATTTTCTTACGTCATATATTCCGACCGCGCATAAAGACATCAAGTTTTCGCCGTCCCAGTTGGACGACGTTATTGACGATGTAATGGTGCAGATGACGCACCCGGAAGCATTGAGAAAAACCTTCGCCACATCAGTGAAGGATATTGTCGATACGCAGGTTGCGAAGTTCAAGGGCGTGCAGGAGAGCGGAGGCATCAAGATTGGCGACACTGTACAGATCCATACTAAGGAGGGCGAGATGAAACAGAGCGGAGAAGTGAAGGCTATTCGTCCCGAGGGTATTATTATTAGCGAAAAGAACACTGGCACGGCGATGATGTTCAGAAACGAGAAGTATGACTTTGCCAAGATTGAGCCGAAGAAGACGCAGAAGGAACAGGTAAAGGAAGTGTTGAAAAATAAGGAGAGCGCAAGCGTCAAGGACATCGCAGCGGAGACAAAGATATTGGAGCCTAATGTGCGCCGTATTTTGGGTGTCGGAGAGAAGGAAGGAACCTTTACCCGCATAGAAAAGGGTGTCTATACAATTGCAAAGGACGGACAGGACATCGCCTATATCCATACGGGAGATGCCGTTGAAACACTCCCTAAGCTCGCGGAGGAGGGCTTTAAGGCTGATATGGTATTCTTGGACATTCCGTATGATACACCAGCCGTCAAGGGCGGAAATCGTGGCGTAAAGTATGAACTGTTGAGCGTAGACCAGTTCAAGACCATTGTTGCTGCGGTAAAGAAGATAGCTCGCACGGAAGACACGCCTGTTCTGTACATGTACTCGCAGGCTACTTCGGGACTTGCAGCAATGCAGAAGTATACCGATGTCATTCTTGGCGCAGGGTTCCAGCCGATCGCACGCGGTGGATATACGAAATTGCAGAAGGACGGCATTACGACCGTCAGCAACATGCTCGGGCAGAAAATGAAGCCGGAAGGCATCTTACTGCTTACACAGTCAGGGAACTTCAATAAGGAAACGCCTGACCTTAACTTCAAGTTCGTTCGACCAAAAGGCTATCAGACCGAGAAGCCGGCAGAGTTGATGAAGCAACTCATCGAAATGACAACCGACGAAGGCGATGTTGTGCTTGATCCGTTTGCGGGTTCGGGCGTTACTCCCGAACAGGCTGTAAAGACTGGGCGCAAGGCGGTTGCTATTGAGAAGTCAAAGAAGGCTGTCGAGGAGCATATAAAGCCGAGAGTTGAAAAAGCTGCGGCAGAGCGTATTGAACAAGTGCCTTCTTCCAATGAACCTGAAAAAGTAATCGAATACTATGTAAAAACTCATCAGTATGTAAGTGAGGGAGGATTTGATTTGTTTGTAAAGAGCAATTTTACCGACGAAGAATGGAAGCCACTCATGGACGCATTTAATGATAGTCCTGCTGCAAAGCAAGGTCTTGTCGACAAAGCAAATCCTTATAGAATTAAAAACCCCGAAGCTGTCCCAGCTGACAAGACCTTCTACCATGGAACCTTGGAGAACTTTAATGACTTTTCTATGGATCATGCGGGCAAGAACACTGAATGGGATAATGCAAAGTTCGGCATCTTCTTTACTGACGACAAAAACCATGCAGAAACTTTTGTTGATACCAGCAGACCGCGCGGAGACGAGCGACCGGCTATCGTAAAGGAAGTGCATCTTGATTTGAAGAACCCTATTGATCTGACATTGCAGGGTATTTTGAACAAGGAAGACCAAGCCGCCACCGTTGTGAAAATCTTGCAGGGAGAGGACATGAGCAACAAGGAAGCGCTCGAATTACTTGACGAAACGATAGACCTCGGAACCGTTGGCGATTTGTACGAAGGTCTTTATAGCGACATTGAGAACAAAAAGATATTGCAGGACGCGGGATATGACGGCATTATCTCGGAGTTTGGACGAGACGATAATAATAAAGTCATCAAGGAGTATGTCGTATTTGATGCGTCACAGATAAAGCAAATTGACAAGGGAGGCAATGAAGGCGATAATAAAGGTAATGGAAAGCCTAAGCAAACCGATAACGGTGGCGGGAATACGCCTGACACCCGAGAAGTTTCCGAACCTGTATCGGATAGCAAAAACAAACCCGCAAGGGCTGGAAAGGCAGCTACGCGCACTCGATCAGGAGAGCGGGGAGGTCAGCAACATGATGTCAACGGCGATAAACTTGGAGAACGATCTGGCACACGGCTGACGAATGAGGAAGTTGAGCAGCGAGTATCTTCCGCAACAGAAATCTCTGACAAGGGAGAGGTTTTGATTAAGGGCAAAATAACCGATGAGTTGCTCGAAGCGGCAAACCAATATCAACCGGGAGGGTTGACGAAGGAGGGTCGTGGTATATTGGACGAGTATTATACCCCGTCGCAGGTTGTCGATATGGTTCAGTCATTGCTGGATCTCCCGACGGGAAATCTGAACATCTTGGAACCGGCAGTTGGAACGGGTAATTTCTTGCACGCGCTTCCCGAAACGGGACAGCACAACATAACGGCACACGAAATCAACCCGGTCACGGCTCGCATTGCAAAGATATTCCACCCTGATGCAAAGGTTCTGACGACCTCGTTCGAGGAGAACTTTGTGGACGAGCGTGGAAACGCAAAGAAGTTCAGCCAAGACTACGACCTTGTTATTGGGAACCCGCCATACGGAGAGCATCGAGGAAAATATCTCGGTCTCGGAGAGGAAAAAGGAATATCAAAATACGAGGATTAAGATCGG